>Ga0326727_10001600_pt1 | contig 82430 bp, 75 predicted proteins | sample MB2enrmetagenome_FD_207643 | JGI IMG/M metagenome (GOLD analysis project Ga0326727, IMG submission 207643) | Lab enriched peat soil microbial communities from McLean, Ithaca, NY, United States - MB29MY | ecosystem: Environmental > Terrestrial > Soil > Wetlands > Peat | place: USA: New York... | reverse complement strand
GCTTTATATAAATAATTTATAGTGCTCGAATTAACGTATAGTTTGGCCGTCAATTGGTTGTTTAAAGAAGTTGCTATTGCTGTGAAGTTCTCTGTCGTTCTATTATAGGTGTAATTTCCTAAGGAAGCAGATAAATTGAGTACGCCATTCGAAATGTATATTACACTTGTACTTGTAAAAAGTTTAAGAGGTAGTGAGCTACTGTAATTATAAGTTATGGCACGTCCACTAGTCCCTGAGTTTCCAGATTGAGCTCCGTTGCTCGTCCCACCAACTCCACCGCTAACATTATAATTACCTGTAGTCGCATTTACAAGTTGTTTTGAATAGGCGAGAATAATGTCTCCTCCGCCGCCACCTCCACCGCCATTTCCATATCCTTCATATCCATACCCACCGTTAAAACCGTTTGCTCCGCTAGCCACTATTTCACCTTGCCCGTCATCTATAATTTTAGCTTGTATATAAATCCCATAGCCTCCTCCCCCACCAGCACCGCCCGAACCAATTTCGCTTGTTCCTTTATTTCCTCCGCCCCCACCCCCTCCACTAAGATTATACATTAAATCACCAGAAGTCGATTTGGCCCATTGCTGTATCAATGAATTTGTTATAGGATTTGGTATTGCTGCTGTTCCTAATGTAACACCGCCCGTATCTCCCCCACTAGCACCTCCGCTGCCGCCATAAGTCGCAGGATAAGTAGTACCACCCCCGCCCAGACTTCCGCCATTAGAAACATAATACGTCTTTACTGTGCCAAAGTTACTGAAATTATTACCTGCTAAAATACAATTACCTAACGTGCCCAAGATGACTCCGGGCTGAATATTTACGTTTGCTGAGACATTCAAATTACTTGTAAGGTTTGTATTGGTTGTATACCATACACTACCGATACAACGACCACCGAGGGAGTTATTTACACAAGCACCAATAGTAGATACCGTTGCTTTTTTAGAGATGCCTTTTTCAAGTGTCTGTGACGCGGAGGAGTAATTCTGGTTGCCGCTCGTGTTGAATACTGCGATGTAATTCCCTGCAGTAGCGTTCTTATAGCTAATTGTAGTTGCTGTCGAGCCTTTGTTCAATCCATTTATGTAAAGATTTGAAGTCAATTGGCTGTTTATTGTGGTTACTGTAGCTGTGAAGTTCTCTGTTGTGCCGTTATAAGTAAAGTATGTTCTGCTTGCTACTATGTTCAAAGAAGGTGTTGTTTTAACAACCGTCTCATTATAGCTGACATTGCTTACTCCAGACCTATTCGATGCTGCTATTACTTTATACAGGCCAACACTTCTGATAGTTATTGAAGAAACTATCGTCTTTGTAAAGCTAGTCGCGGGTACTCCGTTTATCCAGACTTTGACCCAATCTGTGGAATAATTTATACTTCCTGGGTTCTTAGATTCTGCTGTGAAGTTATTACTTCCGTAATTTACGGTCGTGTTGGCGTCCTTTGCGTTGTTTAAGTAAAGATCCAACTGTGAAGCTGCTACCGAGATTTTTCTTATCTTCTTAGCAGTAGCTAGGGAAGTATAGTTCACGTTGCCGCTCGTGTTGAAGACTGCTGTGAAAGTACCCACGGTTGCATTCTTATAGGTAGTCGATGTAACTGTCGAACCTTTGTTCAAGCCATTTATGTAAAGATTTGAAGTCAACTGGCTGTTTATCGTAGTTACTGTGGCTGTGAAGTTTTCTGTAGTTCCATTGTAGGTGTAATTAGCTCTTGTAGGTGCCAGGGTCAAAGAAGGAGACGCTTTGATTATTTTCCTCGCCAATCTTGAAGAACTTGCAGAATAATTCTGGTTTGCTGTAGTGTTGAACCATGCTATAAAGACACCGGCGGTAGCGTTCTTGTATAAAGAAGACTCAGGCACGTTGTTGATGTACAAAGTACCAGAAGCCTGACTGGATCCACTTATGTTTTGTGTCGAGCCGTTGTAGGTATAATTATAATTTCTTGTAGCTGTCAGGGTTATCGTTGGAGTGATTGGGTTTATTGTTATTGCTAACGCTGGAGACGTCGTGACTGTGTAGTTAGTGTTACCGCTTGATGTGGAAGTGTAGCTGTAAGTGCCCCCTCCCGCATAATTTCCAGTTAGTGACGAGAAGAAAAATGAGGACGATGAGAGTGTGGAAGAACCGGTAGAGCCTGTGGAAATGGAATTATTATTAAGAACAAAGCTTAGACCAGACTGTCCTCCTATTAATTTTGAAGAGGCAAGTGCGTCTTTTATAGGTGGGGCACTTCCATTGTAGTTATACGAGGTACCAAACTTAGAGGTTAGCGTCTGTGTGATTGTTGCTTTGGAGATTACTATTGGTAGAGTTATAGAGCCAGAAGAATAATTTATGTTGCCAGAAGTATTGAAAATCCCCCAATATTTCCCTGCTGTCGCATTCTTATAAACATTACTAAGGGTTCCTGTCGTTGTCCCTGTATATAAAAAGTTATCCGTGCTTGAATTGATGTATAACTTGCCAGTCAATTGATTACCTACTGTTGTGATAGAAGCTGCCCAATTGTCCGTAGTTCCGTTATAAATATAATTTTTAAATGAAGCTGATAAAGATATCGCTGGTAGACCCGGGCTAGTAGTAACCTGAAGTGGTACTAAGCTACTGTAATTATAAGTTATGGCACGTCCACTAGTCCCTGAGTTTCCAGATGGCGATCCGCCGCTCGTCCCTCCAATTCCACCGCTAACATTATAATTACCTGTAGTCGCATTTACAAGTTGTTTTGAATAAGCGAGAATAATGTCTCCTCCGCCGCCACCTCCGCCGCCATTTCCATATACTTCAGTCTCTCCTTCGCGGTGACCCAGCCCAACACCGCCATTTTGTCCACTAGCTACTATTTCACCTTGTCCATCATCTATTATTTTGGCTTGTATGTAGATGCCTCTTCCTCCCCCCCCACCCGTTCCTCCATATACTGTACTTGCTCCACCACCGCCCCCACCACTAAGATTATATGTTAAACCATCAAATGAACCCTCAAAGGCCCAACCGTTCCATTGTTTTATCAATGAATTTGTTATAGGATTTGGTATTTCTGCTGTTCCTAACGTAGTGCCGCCCCCAAAATTAGCTGATGAGCCTCCACTTCCTCCATAAGTAGCAGGATAAGCAGTACCAGCACCGCCCTGAGCTCCGCCATTACTTAAAGTTCCAGTGTTTATCCTTCCCTTGTTTGTGAAATTATTACCTGCTAAAATATAATATCCGTTCGTTGTAAGCCAGACACCGGATAGAATATACACATTAGTAGAGACATTCAAATCACTTGAAAGGGTCGTATTGGCGGTGTACCATACACTACCCGAACAAAGACCACCGAGCGAGTTGTTCACACAAACGTTGGCAGAAATTGTTACTTTTTTAGAGATACTTCTTTTGAGTGTCTGTGATGATGCAGAAGAGTAATTCTGGTTACCGCTTGTGCTGAAAACTGCGGAGTAATTCCCTGCAGTAGCGTTCTTGTAGGGAGAAGACTTGGAGATACTGTTGATATATAAGATACCGGAGAGCTGATTATTGATCGAAGATACGGAACCAGAGATGTTTTCTGTCGTGCCGTTGTAGGTGAAGTTTGCTCTGCTTGCTGTTACAGTCAAAGAAGGTATCGCTTTTGTTATATTCTCATAGAATGTTACGTTGGCTACACTGGATGTATTTGAACCAGCTATTACTTTATATAAATTTTTACCAAGATAACTTTTTATGTAAGGACATACATTTTTGGTCAGGCTACAAACAGGAGCCATAGTCCCGGTAACGTTACTCCAGATCTCTACGTAATAACCTGTAAGATAAGCACTAAAATTGGAAGGAGTGCCGTAACTTATACTTACGTTTTGATTTAGATTATTATTCAAATAAAGAGACGGTGAAGTTGGGTCTGTAAAAGTTATTGTTTCTGATGAACCGGCATTCAAAACTACAGAAGAAGGGTCCGGGACCCAGTTACTGCTTCCTAAATGAAAAGAAGGAATATAAAAGTTTATACTTTGAAGACTAGAATCAAAAACTATTGAACTTTTAGTGCTCGAATAGGTTCTGTTACTTATAGTATTAGTGTTGATTACGCTCCAATTGGTGCCTGTAGGCAACCCGGTTTCTATAAAAGAATAATGATTAAAGCCACTGGAGAACGCGCTTATCCCAGCTTGACTTGTGTTTTGTATTACTGGTTTATTAGAACCAAAAACAAAGAAAAATGAGACTAATACTAAGAAAACCACTAAGACTATGGCTATCACGGGTTTTTTTACAAAAATACTTCTATTTGTACAACTATCGTTGTCCATGCTTTCTCCTATATTCTACATAATTAGATTGTTTTTGTAATTTTTATAACTACGTTTGCCTCTTTTTAGTGGCATAACTATAAAAACAAGCATATCCCCAAATTTTGAGTCTAAATTTCTTTAATTTTAAAGAAAAAACCAACAATCTGTATAAAAACGTATAAATATTAGCCTTGACATTTAAAGTAATGAAAAGCGAATCGGAAATAGAACATGAAATAGCACAGATAAAAGCATCAAGAGAACAAAAAGAAAGACTGGAAACGACGCTGCGCAGGGCGGAATCTATCATTAGAGAGTGTCTATTCGAGGCCAAAGATGTTGTAAATCTGGCCAGAAAGTTCGGTCTAGACCGTTACATGGACAAGGAACTGGAAGTATACGGAAAAGCGAGCATATCTGTAAAACTGGACGGAAAACTAATACTCACAGGCAGGATAACGCCGAAATCGGGTGGTTGGCACGTGGTAGCGGACATAAGTAAAAGCGATGTCCTAAAAAGAAATCTTAAATCTAAACTTTCTACGGTGCGTAAGCAACTTGAAAGAAGAGTTTCACAGATGAACCAAGCAAAACTGATAGCAGAAGAAGAAAAGACTATTTTAAACAGGGAACAAATCAAAAAACAATTGGGGAAGGACGTAGACTCGCTTAAAAATAAATTAAAGGCACTAGGAGCAGCTTAAAGTTTTTTAATCTAAAGATATACCTTTTCTCCTCTCGTGCTTGATCTTCGCTTGTCGAGAAACGCGGCTTCTGCTCACAATTACTTTTTTATGCTCTACGTGTCGTGAAGGCCTGTTTCCTTTCCTTCTAAAGTGATATAAGTAAATCAGGTTGATTATCACTAAAACTAATATAACACCGGCGAGCGCGGCTGCCAGTAGGATATTCGTATTTGTACTCTCATTTTCTATCTGGGTAATCAATTGTGTACCACTAAGAGTGACGCATCTTACTGAAGGTGAGAATACTACAGTCAAAGACGAACCGGCCTGCAATGGCGTATTCGAACCCGGCATCAGACTCGATGGGCTATATGTATAAATACATGCGCTTGTACCGTTGATAGTGACATACTTTGTCGAGTATACTGTTAGATTATAGATACCGGCTTTATTCGAGAAGTAGATAGATTCTGGAGCCGGAACTGTGGTAGTCACTCCTCCATAAGTAGCATTCCAAACAACGTTATTCGGCAAACCGGTCTCGGCTAATTTCGTAGTAGCATTGGGTGGGATAGCGACGCCGGCCGCGACTGCATAAGCAGAAAAGCTGTCTGACTCCGCTTTATAGTAAGCCGTCGAGCCGTTGGTGCCCAAAAGGTATGTAGGCAATGGCTCCCAGCCCTGGAGCTGTGGCGAACACTTATAACGTTGTACACTTGTCTCATTAAGGCCAATATTTTGTATCTGGGAAATATTCAAACTATAGAAGTATGAAACGTTCTGTACCAATCCGCTTTCGTTGAAAGCGGTCGTTATATTACTGAAATAAAGGGGGCTTCGAAGTATCTCTCCATAGCATCCAGAACTTTGATAGGACTTCGTTATCGTTATAGATGACGACGGAATACTAGAAGTGGTTGTAAATGCTAGGCCGCTGAGCTGGAAGCTCTTGTTTACAAAGCTTATCACTATATCTCCTTCTGGAATGGGAAGAGAGAAGTCTATTATCACGCTATTTTCCGAGCCATAACGCTGAGACGAGTTTACTGAAAAGATACTTCCGTTGGTCGTTATGCCGACTATATTAGAATAATTGATAGATATGTGTACAATCGGCGTCGGTGTCAAAATACCGCCCCCTCTAGACGCTGGTTTGTATATCTGATAAGTTTTTGTTATCGATAAAACAGTATAGTTTTGGTTACCGATGGTTGTAAGGTTATATTCATATATTCCAACCTGAACCTGGAGGTCCAATTCTTGGACGGTACTTATATTGCCTATAACAACATTCGGCATTGTTCCATTGACTGGATAAGTCCTTACCCTAGCCCAATAAATCGTCGGGGTCGTGAGCCCGCTTTCATAATTAAGCACCGCTGTGAAAGGCACATTAGTGGGTAAATAATCAGATGATTCGTTCATTATCGATTTATAATTGAAATACAATCCGACTTTCGTGCCATTTGCAAACACACTATAGAGATCGCTACCGGCGTTGTTATTTATTATCGTAGAGGCGCTGAGCACATCGGCAGTCGCATTGACCGCATAATTCAAGTAAATATGGTCTACAGCACCAAGATAAAGTTCTTCCGCAGGAGTTACCGTGTAAAAACCAAATTGAATGGCGTTGACAAACGGGGCATTTTGGGTAAACGGGCCCGAATACCATTCGAACAAAGCCGGATACGAAAAGGTCTGTCTCGACGTTATATAAATATAATTACTGAGCGTTGAGGAAGTAGTCAGACCATTACTTACATTGTATGTACCTCCATCAGAAATTACATCCCATTTTGTGGAGTTTAGCGCGTCTCCGTGGAAATCTCCGTAGAACGTGAAGACGTTTCTTCCATCGTCATATTCTGCATATGAAAGGGATAATTGTGGTGCTTCTCCTGTCGATATATTATTGAAAGTATTTATCGTCTTATTCAAGAATAGCATGTAGACTGTTATGAAATTGTTCGCTGGTATGCTTCCTATCTTCAACCAATAGACTGTGTGACTCGAATTATACGAGTTGTTTGTTTCTAGCCAGGAAGGTACTACGGTGCCATTCGGATAGATGAATTTTATATTATCAAGGTTTGCTGCTTCATATTTCTTATACTTATACGAATTGAAGACTAATTCTTGCTGAAAATTGGAAGGATTTGGTGCAGATTGATTATTTTCTATCTTTAGAGGTAGAGAGAACAAAGGTAATTTTGCTATCGCTGTTCCATTTAGGCTCAGCGTTGCATTTAATTGGTTATTTATAGTGTTCAACGACGCGCTTTCCACCCCATAACTTCCATTATACGTGAAGTTCGCTGGTACAGCCAGAGTCATGTTTGGAACTGCTTTATTTATTTGTTCATAATACGTCAAATTATCCACGCTGCTTCCATTTGAAGCTGCGATGATCTTATACAGACCCGCAGAAAGATTGGCTAAATAAATTGTTTTCTTTGATGATAACAAAGTTACTTTCGTGTCATTCACATAAATGTCAACAAAGTCTCCTGTTGCTGAAATCGTGGCAGTAAAGTTGGATTGCGTCCCGTAAATTATAGATCTATTCGCGTTTTCAATCCCATTAAGATAAAGATTTAGATTCACGAATATTTTTATTATTTGTCTATACAAGCTTGCTGTAGCGGCAGAGTAATTTATATCGCCAGTAGTGTTAAACACCCCTAGATAAAGCCCGCTTGAATTCGTGAAATTGTATATATGAGCTGTTTTAGTGGAGACTTTATAGACGCCATTTATGTAAAGACTTCCGTTTATTTGGTTTCGCAATGATGATATAGAAACCTCGAAAACTAGATATGTGCCGTTTTGCGTATAGTTTATGCTCGGGGAAGCGGAAATTGACAGAACCGGTGTGGCTTTCGTTATAGACCTCACGATCCTAGAAGAGTATGCTGTATAATTCTGGTTTCCACTGGTGTTGAATATTGTGGTGAAGACTCCTGCAGTAGCGTTCTTGTAAGGAGAAATCTGCGACTGACTGTTCACATACATTTGACCAGATAACTGATTATTTATCGAGGATAATGATCCACTTATATTTTCTGTGGTCCCATTGTAGGTGTAATTAGCTCTTGTAGCCGTCAAAGTTATCGTTGGGGTGGCTTTGTTTATTTTCTCATAGAACGTCTTGTTCGTTACTCCGCTGGTATTCGAAAATGCAGTTATTTTATATAAACCAGCCGGCAGAATTGATAAATAAACTGCTGGGGTGTGTTGAAGAGCTTTGATCAGAGTATTATTTATGTATAACCCGACAAAAATGCCTCCGGACGTATATGCAGCTGTAAAGTTGGATTTTGCACCGGAATAAATCACTGTTACGTTCGAATTTAATATACTGTTTATATATACGTTTAGCCCGCTTATAAATAATATCGCTCTACTCAGCGTAAGGCCATACGCCGTATAATTTATATTCCCACTCGTAGAAAACACAGCAGTATAGTTTCCTACCTCGTCACCAACGCTATAATTAATAAACTGTGTCGATGTAGCCAATACAAAGGAACCATTTATGTAAAGGTCTCCGATGATTTGGCGGTGTAAACTAGCTATGCCTACCTGGAATTGCAGTGACGTGCCGTTCTGGGTGAAATTTTGCGAAGGGAAAGATTTTAACGAAAGAGCGGGTGTGGCTTGGTATATCTGCCTAGCCAAATAATCTGAACTAGAAGTATAATTTGTATTACCAGACGTATTTAGTATAAAAATGTGTGCATGTGCACTCGCATTAGCGTAATAAAACGCACCAGAATTGAAAGCATTCAAAAGTACGCCATCTTTATAAAGTTTTGCCGAAACTTGGTTGAAAAGTGATGATACTCTGGCAGTTATATTCTCTTTCGTACCATTATATGTGAAGTTTCCTAGGTTGGCAGTCAAAGAAAGGGTTGGCGACGCCTTAGATATATGTTCTTCCAGTACTGGAGAAGTGCTTACAGTATAATTTGCATTTCCAGAACTCGATATTGTAAGCGAAGATATCCCGGCTCCGGCGTATTTGTCCTGTGTTGAAGGAAATGACAAAGATGTAGAAGACAAACCCGAAGCAATGGTTCTTGTGGTCGGCTCGCTATTATTGTTAAGGATAAATATCAAACCATTTTGACCAGGTACTATCCTTCCTGTAGAAGCTGATATGTTCGAAGTTACTGCCGAATTGCTTCCATTATAAGTGAAGTTACCATAAAATGCGTCCGGCTGCGTTAAAGAAAGTACTGCCCTCAAAATCATCCTAACCAACTCAATCGATGAGGAAGAATAGTTCTGGTTTCCAGTCGTGTTGAACACTTCTACATATGTGTTGGCGCTAGGAGCTCCGAAATATTTCGTAGTAAAGGTAGAAGTTTTGTTTAAATTATTATTATACAAAGTAGCAGACACCTGGTTATTAATAGTATTTATCCTCGCAGTAAAGTTCTCTTTTGTACCATTGTAAGTGAAGTTACCAAGAGAAGCGGTTAAGGAAAGCGTGGGGGGTGCTTTTGTGATATTTACATTCAATATCGAAGATGCGGATACTGTATAATTGATATTGCCAGAACTTGTTGCGGAATAAGTGTAAGCATGCAGATAATCCGCAGCCGCAAACTTTCCTGCCAGTGTAGAGAAATTGTATTTGTTTGTGGACAAAGACTGTGACGAGACGGACCCTGTAAGGATGGAATTATTGTTGAGAGTGAAACTTAGACCAGACTGTCCGCTTACTAGTGTTCCAGATAAAGTATCTGTTATCGTTGGAGGAGATCCACTATAAATAAAGGTAGACGAAGGAAATGCTGCAAGGGACTGGCTCAATGTTGCTCGTGATATATCTCTTAATTTTGTCAGTGATGCTGAAGTGTAATTGATGTTGCCGCTTGTATTGAAGACTACAATATACTCCCCCGCCGTTGCGTTGCTATAAGGATTTGTCTTGCTCATTCCATTCGTATATAGAAGCCCTGTGACTCCAGATGAAGGGACAGTCACACTACCAATGAATTTTTCCTTTGTGCCATTGTAGGTGAAGTTTGCAATCGAAGCTGTCAGAGTTATAGAAGGCGTCGCCTGTGTTATCTGTCTGGCAAGATGGCTTTGCCCTGTAGAATAGTTCTGGTTTGCTGTGGTGTTGAACCATGCACTCCATACTCCTGCAGTAGCGTTCTTGTAGGGAGAAGACTTGGATACGCCGTTGATATACAAAGTACCTGAAGCCTGACTTGAAGACCCGCTTATGTTCTCGGTCGTGCCATTGTAAGTGTAATTAGCTCTTGTAGCTGTCAATGTTATGCTTGGTGATGCTTTGTTTATAGTGAGCGCGAAAGCCGAACCAGTGGTGATTGTATAGTTGGTGTTGCCACTAGATGTGGATGTGTACAAATAACCTCCTGCCTGTGCGTACTTTCCTGCAAGAGTGGTGAAGTTGAAAGCCGAAGGTAATAGTGTGGATGAACCGCTTGAACCTGTAGGGATGGAATTATTGTTGAGAGTGAAACTGAGACCAGACTGCCCACTTACTAGTGTTCCAGATAAAGTATCCTGAATTGTTGGTACCGATCCGCTGTAGGTGAAGCTAGCCGAAGGAAATGCTTTAAGAGTCTGTGATAATGTTGCTTGAGTTATCTGTCTAGTAAGATGACTTTGTAATGCCGAATAATTTTGATTAGCTGTTGTATTATACCAAGCACTCCATGTCCCTGCTGTTGCATTCTTATATGAACTTGTCTTAGAAACCCCATTAATGAATAATGTTCCAGAGACTTGATTATTTATCGAAGTAACTGAACCAGATATGTTTTCGGTAGTTCCATTATAAGTGTAATTAGCTCTTGTAGCTGTCAAAGATATTATCGGTGTAGCTAGTAATATTGATATGGATACTGTAGGGGATTGCCCTGAAGTATAATTGATATTTCCTGTGGTATTATAAATATAAGAATAAGTCCCTGCACTTGCTTTGGTCGTATAAGGATTTAATACCGTCGTTGAAGTTCCTGCTACATATAATTCCCCATTAGTAAGCTGGCTAAATACACTTTTTACAGAACCTGTGAATGTTATCCCCGTATTATTGTAATTATAATTTGAACTTGGTGAAGCAGATAATGTGACTGTTGGTGATGCTTGAGTTATTTGTCTTGCTATTCTAGCATTGGTGATTGAATAATTGATATTGCCAGTTCCATTCAAGAACATTATAAAAGTTCCTACTGTTGCATTTTTATAAGATATCGACGTTCCTGTAGTTGTGCCTTTTGATATTGCTCCTCTATAAAGCGTAGCAGTTATCTGGTTGTTTACTGTGGAAAATGCTGTCGTTGTAAAGTTTACAGTCGTGCCGTTATATGTATAATTAGAAAGCGTTGCTGATAGTCCTAAATTTAAAGTGGCTTTTGATACTGTTCTTGCTAAATGTGACTGTGCTGCGGAATAATTCTGATTCACTGTGGTGTTATACCAACCGCTCCATGTACCTGCTGTTGCATTTCCGTAAGGAGAAGACTTGGAGACGCTATTGATGTACAGGGTACCAGAGACTTGGTTATTCAAAGAAGAGACGGAACCGGTGAAAGTTTCCTTTGTGCCGTTGTAAGTGAAATTAGCAATCGAAGCTGTAAAGGTTATAGATGGTGTCGCCTGTGAGATCTTTCTTATCGCTGTGGCTGTCGACGAGGAATAGTTCTGATTACCAGAAGTATTGAAGACTGCGGTGAATGTACCGGCTGTGGCGTTCTTGTATGGAAATGATTTTGATAACCCATTGATATACAAAGTACCTGAAAGTCCAGATACTGGTGTGGTCACCGAACCACTGGCATTATCTGTGGTGCCATTGTAAGTGAAGTTTGCTCTGGTCCAACTTAACGAGACTATCGCTGTGGCTTTGTTTATTGTTATTGGTAATGCTGGAGATGTGGTGACTGTGTAATTGATGTTACCACTTGATGTAGCGGTGTAAGAATAAGTTCCTGCTTCGGCGTAGATACCTGGGAGCGCTACGAAATTGAATGTACTCGAAGATAACGTTGAGGATCCTGTCGATGCTGTCACAGAATTATTGATTAAATTGAATGATATTGATGACTGTGTAATAAGTCCTGTACTGCTCGATAGAGTATCTGTTATCGTTGGAACGCTTCCGCTATAAGTGAATGGAGATGATGGTGATGATGATAATGATTGAGTTATTGTTGCTTGTGTTATTTTTCTAGCTAGTCTTAATGAATTAGCAGTATAATTGACATTTCCTGTAGTATTCCAAATATATATCCTTATTCCTGCTGTTGCATTGTTTCCTGTGCTTTCTTGTGTTGTACTACTGCCAAAAATAATTCCATTACGATATAATTTGGCGGTTAATTGATTGCTCACCGTACTTATAGTTCCTGATGAATTCATTGGTGTTCCATTATAAGTATAATTACCTAAAGGTTGTTCTGCCACTAAAGTCATCGTAGGTGTAGCTTGAGATATTTGTGCCGCAAAATAAATAGACGCTGATGTATAATTTATATTTCCAGTAGTATTAAATACTCCCGTCCTTGAACCGGCTGTTGCATTCCTAACAATAATTGTATTATTGGACGTTGTAGTAGCGTGAGTAAATATTCCATTCTTATACGTGTTTCCTATAAGCTGATTATAAAGACTAGTTATAGTATTAACTGCTCGTAAGACTGTTCCATTATATGTAAAGTTTCCTTGGTTATTTGTATTTCCTATATATGAATAATGAACAAGTGAAGGTGTAGCTTGATAAATAATATTTGCAAATGAGACCGAACTAGCGGTATAATTTATATTTCCAGTAGTATTAAACACACCCAATCTTAATCCAGCGGTTGCATTATCAACAATAATCGTATTATTAGAAGTGGTTGTTGCGTGTGTAAATATTCCGTTCTTATATGCTTTACCTATTAATTGATTACCTATACTAGTTATGGTATTTTTGGTAATTAATGCGCTTCCATTATAAGTGAAGTTTCCAAAATTAGTAGTATGAGATAAAGTGGGTGTAGCAATACTTATTTTTCTAATAATGCGGCTTTGTGCAGAACTATAATTTATGTTTCCTGAAACATTATACCACGCACTAAATATCCCCACAGTAGCATTTTTGTAAGGTGAAATCTTTGAGATTCCATTGATATACAGAGTCCCAGATGAAGTGGCGGAACCAGTTATGTTTTCCGTAGTCCCATTGTAAGTATAATTAGCTCTTGTAGCTGTCAATGTTATCGTTGGTGTGGCTTTGTTTATAGTGAGCGCGAAAGCCGAACCAGTGGTGATTGTATAGTTAGTGTTGCCACTAGATGTGGAGGTGTAACTGTAAGATCCTGCTGCTGCGTACTTTCCTGCTAGAGCTGAGAACGAGAAAGAAGATGAGGAAAGCGTGGAGGAACCGGTAGAACCCGTAGAGATGGAATTATTGTTGAGAGTGAAACTTAGACCAGACTGTCCGCTTACTAGTGTTCCAGATAAAGTATCTGTTATCGTTGGGACACTACCACTGTAAGTGAATGGAGACGAGGGAGAAGATGATAAAGATTGTGTAAGCGTTGCTTGCGATATCTTTCTTATCGCTGTGGCTGTCGCCGAGGAATAGTTCTGATTACCAGAAGTATTGAAGACTGCGGTGAATGTACCGGCTGTGGCGTTCTTGTAGGGAGAAGACTTGGAGATACCGTTGATGTATAGAGTACCTGAAGCCTGACTTGAAGACCCGCTTATGTTCTCGGTCGTGCCATTGTAAGTGTAATTAGCTCTTGTAGCTGTCAGAGTTATTGAAGGGGTTGCTTGTGTTATTGAACCTGATAATGTCGCTGAAGCTAAGAAAGAATAATTTATATTACTTATGGCTATCGCCGAATAAGTATATACTCCTGCCTGTGCATATTTTCCTGCTAACGCTGGGAAATTAAAGGAAGATATTGCTGTAGTCAATGAATATGTGGAACCTGTGGTAGCGCTGTTATTATCCAATGTTGCTAAAAGATTCGATTGTTTAGAAACTAATGTAACATTCAAAGTATCTGTTATTGTTGGGACGCTCCCCGAATAAACAAAGTTAAATGACGGAGAAGAAGATAATGTCTGTGATACTTTTCTTTGGTAGATTTGTTTCGCAAGTCTTGCAGAACCCGAAGTAAAATTAGTATTACCGCTAGTATTTGCTATTGCTATATATACTCCTCCACTGGTATTTGAATAGGTGCAATTAAGAGAACATTTATTTAAATTATTGATATAAAGCTTTCCTGCAAGTTGTCCTTTAAAACTGGAGATATTTCCTAAGAATTTTAAAGAAGTTCCATTGTAAGTATAATTTACGTTTGGTATACTAGTTATTGTTATTACTGGTGAATCTTTTGATATTTTTGCAGAATAATGGCTTGTAGTATAATTTGTATAAGAATAACTGCCACTATTATCTACATATCCTTGCACTATACCTTGATATACCCATTTATTATTAGCACTATAACGCATAGAATAAGTATCATTTTTAGTAGAAGATGCTGGAACGGATAATGTTCCTAGACGATAAAGAGTATTATTATAAGTAAACCACACTATATATGAACAAGTATATGATGGATTAGTGTTCTTGGCTTGTATATTTAAACTTATATTGGTAGGGTATGTTATTGATGTCGAATTATTAGGAACAGTATTGACAAATAATGTTACTGTTGCACCACACGAAATTATGACTGCGTGAGATGTCCCTAAAACAAGAAAGAACAAACCTATTATCGAAATTATTAAAATATATTTTTTATTCATATAGTTGACTCGAACTTGAAACTGTGTTGGTATTGCTTGAAAAATGACAAAAAGATCATAAAAAGTGGAAAAATTGGTATTATCGCTGCAAAAATAGCGGTTTTTTTACTCGAAACACGAAATATTGGTATTATTCCCATATTTTTATGCATACTTTGATGAAATCATTAATAACTCGATACATCGATACTTTTTTATAAGTATGACTATTTATGATTATCTCCATAACATGAATTATTAAATAAATTTGCAATTTATATAGTAAGTGTATGACAAGCCAGAAAGCATTATCACTATTATTAAATAGACAAAGTACAGAAAAATTTATCTAAAAATTAAATAATGGGGGCATTAGGGCCCCCATTAGAGTGGAGGAAAAATTTGTTGAAGAGCGTTATGTGATTTATGATAAATTTATAGCGCTGGGCCTATAAGGCCCAGCAAAGCAAAAATTTACCTCAGTACCTCTATTCCGAGCTCCTGGCTTATCGCGCCCGTCGTCTTCGAAAGAGTGCTTAACTCCTCCTGTCCCAACAGGTATGGCGAACTTACGCCAGTTATTATGGTCATTACCCTTAGTTTGCCCGATAAGTTCTCGTCGACTCTCGCGCCCCAAATCACCATTGCGTCTGGGTCCAGCGATTGTGTCGCCTGTTCACCTATCTGGTTTACTTCAGAAAGAGTAAGGTCCGGGCCACCGGTTATGTGTATCAACGCGCCCTTTGCGCCCTTGTAGCTCACGTCGAGCAGAGGGTTGTTAAGCGCCCTTCTCACGGCCTCGCCCACTCTACCATCAGAAGCGTCAGTCTCTCCTATCCCTATAACTGAGACTCCCCCTTGGTTCATTATGGATTTTACGTCCGCGAAGTCCAAGTGTACCAACGCTGCTGCATCTGAGATAGTCTCGACGATTCCTTTTATCATCGTTGCGACTACTTCGTTTGCTACGTTGAAAGCTTGGTCCAAAGGCAAATTGCCCGCCATGCTGACGAGTTTGTTGTTGTCGATTACAATAACAGTGTCAGAGTTTGTCCTTAGTTCCGAAAGACCGCTCTCTGCGTTCTCGACGCGCTTCCTTTCGGTCTTGAAAGGCATTGTGACAGTGCTGATCACGATAGCTCCGCTTTCCTTAGCTAATTTAGCTATTACAGGCGCTGCGCCCGTTCCAGTACCACCACCCAGTCCTGCACAAACAAAAACTAAGTCTGCTCCTCTAAGAGAATCTTTTAATTCCCTTGCGGACTCCTCTGCTGCTGCCTTACCCTTAGCTGGATATCCTCCCGCTCCAAGTCCCTTGGTAAGCTCCTTACCGATAAGGATTCTCTTGTCTGCGTTCCTTGCATTCAGCTGTACCTGGTCCGTATTGGCTATTATAACCTCGGCACCCTTTACACCTTTCTTATAAAGCCAGTTGGCCATGTTATTTCCGCCGCCTCCAACCCCGATGACCTTTATAAGGGTCTGGTTGAATAACGGTTCGCTTATTCCGTTTTCTTTGCTGGCATTGAGAGCACTCTCAACCAACAGATCCATTACCATTTTTCCCTCCTTTAAGACAAAGAATACAAAACCAAAAGCTTTATATTCATGTCTTGCTTTATATTTTTATAAAGAAAAGTAAGTGTTTCCCAATACTTACAAGCTAACGATTAAAAATTTGGATGTTTCTCCCAAAACATTCAAATTTTCTTTAATTATTTATATTAATTCTACTCTCTATGTGTTTAAAAGTGTTATTGAACTGTAGTTCTACATAAAAGCTTAAAAATACACGCTATCTCAAATAAAAGAATACTTCTTCTTGTCTATAAAAGTTAAAATACAACGAACTCTTAGATTCTTTATATGAATTTAGATAAAAACTCTACCCTTAAATCTATAAAGTTCGGCGATTTGGTCGAAGTCGGCTTCGACAAAAAAATGTTTCACGGCGAATTCATAAGGACCGATGAAGAAAAAGCTCTGCTGGTAGTAAAGCTCAAGTCCGGTTACGACGTCGCTATACCCAAAAAAGAGATATCTCGTTTTAAGATTTTAGAAAGAGCTAAATCTTCGCCGGATACAAAGGATAAAAAACATAAGATGACCATAGAAAATCCTGATATCACTATGATAACCACGGGAGGGACAATCTCCTCAAAAGTGGATTATAAAATAGGTGGGGTTTATCCTTCGGTTCCTCCGGAATATTACCTACAGATAGCTCCTGGTCTCAAAAACTATGGAAAAATAGAGATAAACGACTTGATGAGTATATGGTCAGAGAACATGAAGCCTTCTGACTGGATAAAGATCGCAAATGCCGCTTACAATGCTATCAAAAAAGGTTCTAAGGGAATAATCGTTACAACCGGAACAGACACGATGCATTTCACATCGGCTGCTTTATCCTTTATGCTAAATCCTCTTTCTGTACCTGTGATAATAACGGGGGCGCAGAGAAGCACGGACCGAGGGTCTTCGGACGCTTCGACAAATCTCCTGCTTTCAGCGATCGCTGCTTCCAAATGGGACGGTGGAGAGAGCGCGGTGTGCATGCACGCTACGCTGAATGATGATTATAATTTCTTGATAAGAGGGAATAGAGTAAGGAAGATGCACTCAGAAAGAAGAGACGCCTTTAGACCGATAAATTATCCACCGCTCGCAAAAGTGCATCTCGATGGAAGAGTAGAAAAGATATCAGACTACAGGAAAAAAGCGGAAGAAACCATAATCGACACAAAAATAGACGATAACGTCAGGCTTTTGCTCAGTTATCCTGGCATGAAAGGGGATGCGATAAAGGACGCGCTGACAGAAGGCGCGCACGGGATAGTCATAGAAGGCACCGGATTTGGTAATCTGCCGCTAGCAGAAAAGAGCGTGCATAGTGCGCTTGTATACGCGAACAAGGAAAATATTCCGGTCGTCATAACCTCACAGACCATCTATGGCGCTACTAATAAATTTGTTTACACTACACTAAGAGAAATATCTGGCCTAAAAAATGTTATTTATGCCCGTGACATCCTGAGCGAAGTCGCACTTGTCAAATTGATGTTTGTCTTGGGAAAGACCAGAGAAACAAACAAAGTACGTGAGATGATGACCAGTTCGCTGGTCGGCGAAATAAGCGACAAAGACGATTTAAACCAATTCCTCATATGAAAGTTAAATGCGGTTTCGAATGGCACGTGCAGCTCGATGGGGGCAAACTTTTTTGCAGATGTAAGCCCGTGATGCACGATGAAAACACTTGCGACTTCGAAGTCAAGAGACTTTTAAGACCATCTTTCGGAGAAAGCGGGAGAATAGACCAGAGCGCGAAGTTCGAAGCAGAGACGAATAAAAATATAACTTATAAGGTGTTTCTAGATTCTGATTGTCTTGTCGACCTAGATGAGGAACCACCGCACGAACCGGACCATAAAGCGCTGGAGACGGCTTTCGAGATGGCGAACGCCCTTGACACGACCCTTTTTAAAAACCTTATTTTCATGAGAAAAACTATAGTGGATGGTTCTAACACGAGCGGCTTCCAGAGGACCGCCACAATAGGAGAAGGAGGAAAATTCAGGGTCGCAAAACACGATATAGGAATATCCTCGATTTCAATAGAAGAAGACTCTGCAAGAAAAGACGAAGAAGACGCAAAGCACGTCGTCTACAAACTGGACCGTCTTGGGATACCTCTTGTAGAGATATCAACAGAAGTCATAGAGACCAATGAGACCGAAGCAAAAGAAATAGCTCTGGCTTTTGGTAGATTCACGAGGCTATTCGATGTAAGACGCGGGATAGGGACTATACGCCAGGACGTAAACCTTTCCATAGAAGGGGGAAGCCGCGTCGAATTGAAGGGTTTCCAGAACATAAGGGAAGTAGACAAGGCGATATTGAACGAAGCAAAAAGACAGGCTGCTTTGATCGCGATAAAAAAAGAAAAGGCTTATCTCCTCGAAGACCTAGATTCTGCGCGGATAATGGATATAAGCGAAGTTTTGAAAAACTCGCAATCAAGTATCATAATGAACGCGCCATCAAAGGGAAAGGGCGTTTTTGGCATTAGACTGGTGGGATTCAAGGGGGTCCTAGGTACAGAACTTATAGAAAATAAACGATTCGGCACGGAAGTAGGCGACTACCTGCGTGTAAAAGAGAACGGTGGGATAATACACTCGGATGAACTCCCGGCGTATGGTATAACCGAAGAAGAGAAAAAAGCAGTATGGAAAAAACTAGAATGCACCGGTGATGATGCATTCCTTTTCTCGATATGCGAAAGCAGCAAACAATTGGACGTAAAAGAAGCGATAAAAACCAGGATAAAAGAACTTTTAACCTCTGTACCAAGCGAGGTACGAGCTGTAAACGCCGACAATACTACTAGTTTCCTGAGGCCCCTCGGTGGCAAGGACAGGATGTACGTAGAGACCGACCTTCCAATCGTTCCTGTGGATAAAAAGACACTAGAAAAAGCAGAAGAATTCAAGGGCTTCAATGCAGACTCATTAAAAGAAAAGTATGACCTGGGTGAAGAGCACTTGAACCTATTGATAGGTGTGAACAAATTGAACACTGCAATCAAAATCAAGAAAAAAACCAGACTGCCTTTTTCCACCATAATAAGCGTGCTCGTCGATGATTACAGATATATAAAAAGACGTTTCGGTCTCGACTTAAGCGACCACGAGATGGAATCCGTACTTTCTGATATAGCCGAAGACACCATAGCGAAGGATGCGTCCAGGTTCATTTTTGAATCTATCGCGCTCGGTAAAGGAAAGACCATCCAAGAAATAATCAAAAAATATGACCTTAAAAAGAAGGGTAGAAAAACGCTCGAAAGCGCGATAAAAAAGTTGTTGTCTTCGGCAAAATTCGATAGCGACACTTTGATAACGAACCTAAGGGACAAGTTTGGGTTCTCCTTCGAAGCTAGAGAAGCTTATGAGATAGCTTCAAAATTATTGAAAAATGGACAAAATAAGTCTGTCGGCAAAGCTTAGAGAACTCGAGGAGCCCGCCAACATAAAGACGAAGCTGGAACAGTATCCCACAGATATTTCTACAGCCGTCGAGTTCATCTCGTTCGTAGACTCTACCCTTGGTTTTAAGGACAAGAACATCGCTGATTTCGGGTGCGGTAAGGGCACCCTCGGTATAGGCGCGGCATTGTTGGGCGCTGCGAGCGTAGACATGTACGATATAGACGGCTCGATGGTCCTGTTGAGCAAAAGGAACTGTAAAAAGATGGGGTTGTCTAACTGTAAAATCTACAAAAAAGACGTCTTCGACGTCGACAAAGTCTATGATATAATAATTTCAAACCCGCCTTTCGGATTCCAGAGCACTTTCGACATAGAAGCTTTCATATCAAAATTGAAAAAAGTAGGAAAGTCTTTTTTCTTCATCTACAAGCTGAACCAGAGGATATGTGATATCGCGGGGGAGAATTCGCTCTTGACCGAATACCTTGGGTCGATGGCTCTGCCAAAATGCACATTTTTCCACAGACGGGAGAAGATTACCATCCCAGTATGTGTCGTTTATAAGGTATAATTGATTTTTATCATTATATGGGTATTTCAAAACACGGCGCGGTAAGCCTTGGATTGACGATACTAATCTTTTTAATCATCGCATTTATAGTGCTGGTTATCCTCTCTTCGGCGGTAAGAAATTATCTTATAGGCGGGCTCAATTACTTCGGTTCATTGTTCAACCAGGTGAGCGGCAGCAGCGTAGGCACCGGCACAGCTAAGACTTCTTTTATCGCCTACAATTGCTCGGTGGGGGACAACTGCGCACAGTTTCCAAAGGATGCCCCATACTTTTGGTACGTGGATTATAACGGACAAAACCTTTCTGCGAACGTATCTGTCGGCATACAGTTCACGGTTGTTGTCGGGAACTATTCTTTCACAGCATACAAGATAAATTATGGTGGGATATACTTCTGTTCAAACCTTAGTCTTAATTCTGGTTATGAAACCGCCGGCGACGTCAGGCTGATATACTATTTTTATTGCACTTAGGCGTAAAGGTATAAATGCTAGGCTAGATAAATCCTATTATGTCTGACAAATCCGAAAAAGCTGCTATTTCTCTGGGTTTGGAGATAATAATATTGATAGTCATAGCACTGGCACTACTCGTAGTGATACTTTTTCTGATAATGAGTGGTATTCTATCGCCAATAACCCACATCACCAACGTTACGAACCATAATGTAACCGTCCCTTGAGTCTGTGATTATTTGGGGGCAGTGGTCTAGCTTGGTTATGACACTTGCCTAGGGCGCAAGAGGTCCCGTGTTCAAATCACGGCTGCCCCATCTAAAATATTATCTATGCTATCTGCGCGGCTTCTTTGGAAACTTCCTCGCTCCTTTTTCTGAATATTGGATTATATTCTCCCAACATCACCAATTTTTTACTTGGTGATTCATAAACAGCTATCGCTCCGCTGGGTGCAGAGTCTTTGATGGGATATCTCGTTACTTCTTCTATTCTGTTTATAGCTGGGATCAAAAGGTAAGATCTCCCGGATATATCGAATCTTACGGCAAGAACACGCTCTCTCAGCCTGCTCCAAGAAACCCACGGCCCATAAACACAAAAACTCCTTCCACCATAAACTTTAAAGTCTGGGTCTTCGTTTATAGTTAGACTCAATAATATTGTCATCTCGTTGACGGTAAGCGCTTCTTTGGCTATTAATTCGCCCAATCCAAGAACGCTTCCATGATAGGTAGAAAAATCTTCGGTTTTTAACCTTGTATCTAAATATTTTATATTAAAAAATTTCATCAGCCGCTTTAACCTGGAGATACCTGTCCTGCTACCCGCATAATTTATAGCTCTTTTAATCAGAGACTTAAAATCACCAGATATCTCGACATGATAGACTCCTCCCGCCACCGCGATTATGTCCCACAGCTTCAATCCGCTCGTCCCCGAGTCTACTTCAGAAAAATCGCGTATCAAGTCGTCTAAGCTGGTGGTTCCTTTACAAGAAAGTTTTCTAGATATTACACTATCCGGGCCCTTCATATATTATACTACGCATTTTACATATAAGATATTTCATACCGCTCCGAGCGAAGAATATAACAGCAATATTAAGTTTTTATTTTAATGATTTCCCTATCTTGTATGGAAATCACTCATAACGGCGAAAAGAAGGAATTCGATGCGCCCGTCTCGTGTGTAGAAATAGCAAAGGCGTTTGGCGTGCCTCTAAAAAACACCATCGTAGCCAAAACCAGTTCTGGACTGGTAGACCTAGCGAGAAAAATAGAAAAAAGCACTAAAATAGAATTCATAACATTCGATTCGAAAGAAGGTAAGGAAGTTTTTTGGCATTCCAGTTCGCATGTAATGGCAGCTGCGATAAAGAAACTTTTCCCCGAAGCACAGCTTACTCTCGGGCCTGCGATAGATGAAGGTTTCTACTACGATTTTTATAATCTAAAAGTCGGCGACAATGACTTGCCAAGGATAGAAAAAGAGATGAAGAAGATAATAGAAGAAGACTCAAAATTCATAAGAAAAGAAGTATCGAAAAAAGAAGCGATAGCCCTGTTTAAAGACAACAAATTCAAGGAGGAAATGTTGGAGGAAGCAGAACCGCCCATAACCGTTTACGAAACGGGAGATTTTGTTGATATATGTAAAGGACCGCACATCCCTTCCACTAGCCATATCAAGGCTATAAAACTGACAAAGATAGCGGGGGCTTACTGGCGTGGAGACAGCAAAAGAGAGGTTCTGACCAGGATATACGGCGTATCTTTTCCTTCTGAAGCCGCGATGAAAGAGTATACCAAATTCGAGGAGGAAAGAAGCAAACACGACCATAAAAAAATAGGAAAGGCGCTCGAGATTTTTGAGACATCTGCATTCTCACCCGGCTCTCCTGTTTTCCTCCCTAATGGAACGATAATCTACAACGAACTGCTCAACCTCGCAAGAGAGATGGGTAGAAAATACGGTTACCAAGAGATCATAACCCCCATAATCGCCAAGTCAGAGGTATGGAAAATAAGCGGGCACTACGAGAAATATAAAGAGAGCATGTACTGGCTCAATTCTTCTTTAGAAGGCGATGAAAAAGAGGAATACGGACTAAAGCCGATGAATTGTCCTTTTTCGACCATCGCATTCAAATCGAAGACAAGAAGCTACAAGGAACTCCCCATCAGGTTTTCTGATTACGGAATGCTGCACAGAAACGAGTTAGAAGGTACTCTCGATGGTCTATTTAGGACGAGAATGTTTGAACAGACCGACGTACACATATACGTAACGGAAGACCAGATCGAAGGCGAGATTTTAAAAATATTTGATATGATGAAAGAGACCTTTGCTATTTTTAAATTTACTCCTATAATGACGCTCGGGACTAGACCAAAGGAAAGGATAGGCAAAGAAGAAGACTGGGATAAGGGAGAAACAATATTAAAAAGAATTTTGGAAAAAGCAGGATACAAGTATACTATAAAGGAAGGAGACGGTGCTTTCTACGGACCTAAAATAGACGTTTACGTTCTGGATTTTACCGGAAGACCGGAAGCCGCCTACGCTATGTTCACCGTCCAGATAGACTTCAACCTAGCAGAACGCTTTGATGTAAAATATGTTGGTTCAGACAACAAGGAACACATACCTGTGGTACTGCATTCCTCACTGATAGGAGCGATCGGTAGGTTCATGGGAATAATACTCTCCAATACTGGTGGTGACCTGCCAGTATGGCTTTCTCCAAAGCAGGTAAAGGTCCTCACGATAACCGAAAGAAATAACGGGTACGCAAAGAAAGTCTACGAACGATTGCTGGAACACGACATAAGAGTAGAATTTGACGACAGCAACTCTACTTTGGATTACAAAATAAGAGGGACCCAATTGATGAAGATACCTTATGTATTTGTTATTGGTGACAAAGAAGAAACAAACAAGACTGTCGCTGTCAGAGGAAGAGACGGAAAGACCAAATACGGCGTAGACCTCGACGAATTCATCAAGTCTCTGGAAAAAGAAATAAAAGAAAGGATTTAGGCCATCATTCTACAAAAACAAGCGCTGAGGGTGAGATTTGAACTCACAAGGGCGAAATGCCCATGACCTTTCCAGGGTCACGCGCTACCGGGTTACGCAACCTCAGCACCACTGATTTATTTAAATTGGCGGTTTAAATATAAACTCTTTAAGAAACTTTTGAGAGTATTGAGCTCTTATACATAAAAAGAATTTATACTAGAAATCTCCTTAAATAATTCATATGGCAGATGAACTTCTTGGAGAATTAGCTAGGCGTCTTAAAATAGGCAATGAGCTGAGCGAAATCATTTTGGGACCGCTTTCCGACGCCGAACACTCGCGTCTTCTCAATGCTCTAGAACGCACCTTGATAGAAGTTATACCAGAAATAGAATGGGACAGACGCCACATAAATTACAGCGGTCATGCGCTTGCATCAATGGTCGGAGAACCATTGAAACTGATTCTGCAAGAAGACATAGAAAAAGCGGCAACCGAAACTCTCAGACGTACCGGCCATGTAGACGGCATGGGTTGCGCATTCTCACCAGAAGGATTAAAAGAATTTGAATCACGTTTGTATAGAAATCTGAGATTTAGAACTGTCGGCGACTATATGCTTAATCTTTACGGAGAAAGAAGAGATCAGATAAGCGATGAAATGATAGATAGCGCGACTGCTTATTTGTTTAGAGAGATGCGTCATACTACAGACATACAGAATTATCATCGACAGGTTTCTGCACTTGTAAAGAAAGTTTTGGATGGGTTAAAAGAGCAAAACGAAGGTAAACTACGAAGTAGGTGGAGCGACGCGTAATTCGAGAGTATACAGACGATTATTTTGCCTATAAAAGCATATTTTTATAATTAATCCACGAAGCGCGAGTAGACGAAACGTTTAAAAGCGATTATCCAGTAATTATTGCTATGGAAAGCCATTACAGGTTCCTTAAAGTAAACAAAGAGGTTGGTTTTGGGGATTATCACGTTAAGTACGTGAAGAAAGAACAAAAAGAGAAAAAAGAAGGCGCCACACCCATAGAAATAAACAAAGAGTCTATAAAAGTGATGAAGGGTGGAACAAAAGTAAAACTCAGGAAAAAAGAAAAACTTGCTTTGATAGAAGCAATAAAAGAAGACAATGTCGATAAGATGCACGAATTATTGCAGTCCGTCAAATCGGTGTCCTCTTGAACGATGATCCCAAAAAAGCTAAAAGCCGGTGACGAAGTCCGAGTTCTTACTACTGCGAGAAGCTTAGCTATACTTTCTAAGGAAAATAGGATGAGCGCGGTAGAGACTTTACAGGAGCTGGGTCTAAATGTCAGCTTCGGCGCACATGCGGAAGAGGCAGATGAATTCGCCTCGAACTCGATAGAACGCAGGGTAGAGGACATACACGCCGCATTCTCCGACCCGCACGTAAAGATGGTACTTCCAGTAATAGGCGGTTTCAACGCCAATCAGATGTTAAACCATCTAGATTATAAACTGATAAAAAAGAACCCGAAGATATTCGGTGGTTTCTCCGACAATACCGTCCTGCAGAATGCTATATTCACGAAAACCGGGCTCGTCACGTATTCCTCTCCAAATTTCTCAAGCTTTGCGCACCCGCTCTCGATGGATTATACTGTAGAATACTTCATAAAATGTCTTTTTCAGGATAAGCCTTACGTAATAGCACCCTCAAAAAAATGGGATGATTATTCTTGGTGGAAAGGAGACAGACCGAACGAGACTCAGAACAGCGGATTTTGGGTTATCAATGGGGGGAAAGCAGAAGGCACTATCCTGGGCGCTAATCTCAATACTTTCGGGCTTTTACAGGGAACAGAATTCATGCCAGACCTGAGGAACAGCGTATTGTTCTTTGAGGACGATGACATGAGCAACGCCGCTACTTTTGACCGGGACCTGCAGTCTGTTATACACCAACCAAGTTTTAAAAAAGTACGTGGGATAGTGATAGGCAGGTTCGAGATAAAAAGTCAGATAACGAGGAACACCATCACAAGGATAATAAAGACGAAAAGAGAACTAGATAGGATTCCAGTCGTAGCAAACGTAGACTTTGGACACACGAACCCACTCATAACTTTTCCGATAGGTGGTAGTGTCGCATTGGATGCTACAAAAGAAATACCAAATATAATTATAACGAAACACTGAGATTCATTGTTTCATTATCTTTTCTATCTCGTCGGATGCTCTTTTTGCTTCCAGACGTATAAGACCATAGTTCGCTGAAGGGTCCATCATTATGGTCAGAATGGCGTCTTCTCCTGCTTTCACTGCTACTACCCTGACGTCTCTCGATTCTGCAACGACGCTGTCTATTATGCTTTTCGAACCCAACGACTTGAGTGCTGTCTCCGCTGCGCCTACCATCGAAGCCAACATTGCTGCGAACGTATTGGCGTCAACATCCTGTGGCATGGTATGCGGGACTATCGGCAATCCATCGACGGATATCACTGCGGATGCTTTTATACCGCCGACGTTTCCCAACCTCTCTAGAATCGTTTTAAGCTGCTCTGTTTTGGTTGCCATATTTATTGTGTGTATGCCTTCAATTTAAACATTACCCCAATTCTTGGAAGAGGGCCCTGAGTGCCCGTTCTACTCCATCTTTTTTCAACTTCGTAGGTTCATTTGGATCTATATGGGATAAATCTTCCGCCACCGTTTGCACCAATGGAAATTCTTTTCCAACGTGCAGCTTTTCTCTAAGGTCTTCCACAGAAAGTGCTCCCGGTAGGTTTGCTTTGTTCGCTACCACGACTATCGGCAGTCCGTATGTCTCTGTTTTTCTCAACATCTCTATCGCTCTCGGGAACTGGTCTGGTCTTGTAGAGTCTATTATTAATATTACACCTATCGCTTCGCCGCCTAGAAGTCTCAGCAGCGGATCAAATCTTTCCTGGCCAGGCGTACCGAACAAGTCCGCTTTGTATCCCTCGAAATCGAGGTTTCCGTGGTCTAGCGCGATGGTCCCTCCCAGTCTATCCACGCTTACAGCATCCTTTGAGGCGCTGTGTATGAATGAAGTCTTGCCTGCGTCTGTTGGCCCAGTCACCAGTATCTTCGGAAAGTATATCTTTATCCCACCCGGCTTGACTGCTTTGAACAATGCGGAGGAAAATTTCTTTTCTTTTATCCAATCACACTTTATGACAGCGAAGTACTGTCCGAATATCACTCGTTTTTCTATTCCTTTTATGTCTATCTCTGCGTTCACTTTTCCAGAGAGTTTTTTTACGTCGTTTTCACCATAATCCCAGTTCGTGAAGAGCAGTACCGATGCGCCACCCTTTTTCTGCAGCTTTGAATTTATCAGGTCTATCAACGATACTGCGTATTCGAAATCGAACGAATCTATCAGTAGTGAGAGTGAATCCAATAGCACTAAGTCATATCCTTTGTCCAACTCTTGACTAAGTTTTTCCCTTATCTCTTCTTTGTCCGCCGGATTCTTTATTATGCGTCTTGTCGGGCTCTCTTGCGACTCCACTCCTGTTATGTTACTGTAAGAATCTATTATTACGAGGTCCGAGTCCGCCTTGAAATCATACTCTTTCATCTCTGTCAGATAAGATTGTGGTGAAGTCCTGTTCAAATATAGGAGCACTCTATTTTTGTGTAATATATTATTATAGATTATCTGATAGCCGAAGACTTCGTTACCTACTGCTGGCGAGGCTGCCAAAAGAACACTCTTTTTCGAAGGTATCCCATTCAGGTCCTGGTCTAGTTTGCCTATCCCAAAAATAGGGTCCCTGGCTTTCCTTTTGTTTTCGATATTCATATCAGTTTAGATTATAAAGGCGTCCACCTAAGCACCTCTCTGTTTACTCCGGTGAGAGTAAAATATCTTTTTCCCTCTTCTAGCTTCAGGGTTATCACACCATCTGTAAGCGATTTTATCGTCTCGTTGACGTCTTGCGTGTGCATCTGGTTGTCGAGCAGGAAAACGCTAGTCACTCCAGACATCTTCGCTCTGCCGCATATGAACTGCAAGAACCTGAACAAAGTAGCCGGACTATTGTAAAGCAGGAGCGAAGAAAGAGAATCGAATATGTTTACTACATTGGTGCCTACTTTAAGAAAATCCCCGTTTATGACAGAAAGCGCCACAGAAAGACCGGTAAGATCCAACGGACCGTTTAGTACCTTTGTGTAATTATTATCAGTGGCTGTGGGAGATATATTTCTACTGAAATCGTCTATAAATTTCAGGGTCGAACCGAGATACTGAGATATGTTTATAGACCTCGCGTTAAACTCTGTCAAAAGATCTGATGGAGCTTTATTGACAGTCACGTAGACCACGGCGGTCTTATCATACAGAGCAGAAGCTGTAAGTCTATAAACCAGGTCTTCTTTTCCACTATCTTTGCTACCTACTATGAGATAAGTCTTACGAAGCTCTAAACCGCCCGAAGAAGCGTCAAAAGACGGGAATCCTGTCGCCATTAGTGTCATACCTTTAGAAGCTTTACTTTCTTGGATTTGACGCCGATCGAAGCGCCGTCTACATTTATAACCACGTCAACGATGAGCTCTTCGCCCTGTTGATTGAACAATATTTCTTCTTTTGCAGATCTGTCCACCGATACTGAGAGGAACGGGAAAAGATAGTTTAGAAGGCTTCTAAAAAGCGCTTTTTGGTCCCCCTTCTTCATTATTATGGAGACCGTATCGCTCAAGTCCTTTACTTCTACAAGTTTAAAGTACTCTGTGTCGATTATAACGTCCAAAAGCTGTTCATGCGGCAGTTCTAGAAGGTCGTTTATAGTCTCTTTTATGCTTTCATCTGCACCGAACCTTTTTGAAACACTCTTGCGCTTGCCGTTTGCCATGAATTCTACGGTGAGTTCGGTCGCATTGATCAAATACAGTCTTAACAGTATTTTGTATATTTCGTCTACGTACAATCTCAAGGGATGGGATACTTTTATTTTTATCGCGCCGTCGAGATATTCCAAGCTTATATTCAGTTTTCTTGCTGGGATTATCGCCTTAAGATTCAGAAGAGACCCTGTACCATCGAAGAACTTCTTTAATTCGCTAATCGCGTCAAAAACATTCATCTCCATAGGAGTCTATGCCTTTATAAGAATTTAAAACTGCTTTTTTGAGGGTTTAATCAGGCGCAGACTCCTGTCGGCGCAGAAGCTGGATCGTAAAGCGCGGTCTCGTTTGGAGATATAGAGAACGCTCCCCCACTCACGGCCTTTATAACAGCCACGTAGCCGGCACAGCCGGCACTATCATTGAACCACACCGAAACGCTCTTTCCTGTAATCGAATAAACACCATTAGAACCGCTTTCACCGGCGTTTACCCAGTTCACGTATTGGGAGTCTGTCATTATTATGAACTCTGTCTCTACGTTAGATGTGTATTGCATATGTACTTTGAATGTATCGGGCATCGCAAAAAACGAGTACGAGCCTGCTGGATACGAAACGTTTTGATTCCATATGAAAAATAACGGGTTTTCTCCGATAAACCTGAAATCGAGTGGTATCACTTCTCCATCGGAGGCTGCCAGGGACGAGTTTATCGTATAAGGTTTTCCATATACTATCATAGTGCTGTTAAGATTAGGAAGGCACTCTGGTCCGGACGTAGAAACGACCAACGTCCTGTTGCTGCCACAGGTGTCTATCAGTACATAATGGTGGCTGAAAACGTAGAATATGACCACAGCTATCACTACGAATATTGCGGCTGCGATAAGGTTGTTTATCAAAGTCTTTCTTGATACCATCAAATATCTTAATAATCACGAATATAAAAATCAACCATTCTAAGAAACCCAAAATAAAAAATTAAATAAAGGTTAAAATTAACTCGTGCACTTATTTGGTCTTATTCCGTAACCAACGCTAGTCGCGCCACCATAAGTCGTGGAAGTACCAGATATCGTTACAGCGCAGGTTGCGCCGCCACTTGTAGCGTTAGCACAGTTGTAGACTTTTCCACCAGAACTTGCAGTTGCATCGCACCATGCTTGTGGGTAGACTCCCTCTGCTTGTGCAGTCGAACAGGAACTAGAACACGTAGCAATAAAGCCAGATAATGAATTGCTAGTCGTTCCGGTCAATCCGCTGAAACCACCTAGAACAAAGGTTATGAACAAGACCAAAATCAACAGACCTATCGCAATCAATATTATCGTATTGATTGGCAGTCCTTGACCTTTCTTATTGGTGTTCATAGTTGTGTTAATATTTTTATGTATTTAAAGGTTTCTACCAAAAAGCGGTTTATTTGTTCTCAACCAGTTTTATCATTTTTTCGTTGAATCTCATCGCTCTGGAGATGAATTTATCGAGGTCTGTCCCGCTTATATCTATCTTGTCTCCGTGTAGGAACTTCTTTCCCAAGACAAACACTTCATTAAAGGTGAGTATGTCTTCATCATTTATTAGACGCATCCTCTGCAGCGATTCTAACATTCCCCCTATAGTTTCCGGAGAAGGAGGCACCTCGCCATTTCTCATTATGGCTGCCTGTGCAGAGTTTATTATAGACCAATAAATGTCCGTTAGAGCCCCACCCAGCCTTAATCTGGCGGATTCTGCGTAGAGCTGGCTTCTGGCCAGAGATGCGTATATTGATTCTTCCGTGGGTTTTATGTCCCCTCTGTTCAAAAGTACCTGTAAAGGCTCAAAATAACCGGTATCTATCAATGGAACCCCATACTTCAGTACGTTTATGGAGACCGGGTCAGCTGCTATTACTCCTTTCCAAAATGCAGTGAGTGTGACAAAGTTTAGATGCAATTTTATCGACTTTTCCTCTTTTATTAAAGAGTCTACGTCTGCGTAGAAAGGAGCCAATACGTTGTTGTCCACTTTGTTCAACACGTCGTCTATTATCAACATTATATCTACGTCACTTTTCTCGGTCTCTTTTCCCTTGCTGAAAGAACCGAACAATGCAACGGTCTTTATCAGTTTCGAATATTTTTCGAATATTCCCTTTGCGAACTTATACGCTGCATCGTATCCCTTTAACTCCAATTTTCCTTCTTCTTTGTTTTCATCCATTTTAATTCATCGGTGCGCCAGAAAAGCCGCCACCGCCTCCCTTATTATTTTCCATGTAGCCGCCTCCTAATATAGGTGACAGCCCGCTAAATCCTCCGTATCCGACGGCGAACGGATCTTGTTTCAATCCAAGATTAGAATAAGAAGAAAAATCCCCGACTATAGAAGAATACGGGTTTGCAGCATAAGCCGGAAGAGTCATATACGGAGCATCACTGAATATCGGTGCTCCCATATACTGTAAAGATTGTGACATGCCCGCTTCTATACCACCGGCACCGCCGAAGACCTCCATTATGGCTGGTGCTTCCACTCCTGCATTCTTCAATGTTTCATATATTTCCTTTACCGGGGTAGTTCCTTCACCCAGAGGTAAGTGCGCATCTATGTCTCCCATATTGTCGTTAAGATGGTATCTTTTGATCAATTCCGTTATATTCGGCATAAATATCTGTCTTCCATTCTCGTCCAGGACTTTTCCAGTAGTAAGCATCTTTTGGATCTCAGAATCCGTCATTCCATAAGACTTGAAGAGGTTCAGGTGTCCTATATCCAAGTTTACGCCTATCAACTGCCGGCTCAATTCTCTCGCGGAAGATTCCGACATCCCTCTTTTCTTTTGTTCCTGCACAAAAAGGTCTCTGGCCCTTGCTACCGTCTCTGCAACGTCTTCCGGTCTGCTGAGAGACATTTCTGGTGACATAGTATTTTCTATTAATATCATCGGTTTTGTTTGTGTAGCTGCTGAAAGCATCGCCGCATCTTTTATTCCCTCGGCCGCCAGAATCGGCGCCTTATCTTTGAACTTTACAAGCCGCGGATTTTCTTTATCATCCAGACTCGCGATGTCGTTGTCAATCTTCAATTCATTCGTTTTTAGGTCTTTAAGCATATCATCGTAAGCCTCTTTATTTTTCGTGATTTCTCTGACTTTGGCTAGGTCTCCTCTGATATTCGCTTCCATCAATCTCCTTACAAGCTCTTCTTCGTGTTTATCTAAATTCGACTTCGCCATTTCAATCTCGGCTTTTTGCTGGTTCATTTGTAGTCTCATCCGATCTTTTATAAATTCGAATGCGGCTTCGGGCGACAGCAAAACTCCTTTTCCGTCTGGAGTGAGCGTTATCCCCTCTCCTTTTTCTATTCCTTTCAATTTATCAAAAGTTTCTCTTCCGTAAATCTTTGCAAACGAATCAAAATCTAGGTGCTCCATCTTTACCTGGCCTATCGGCATGGCCCTTTCTTCATCATTATCGTAAGCAACTATTCTCTTCTTTGTGTCTGGCGCCCCATAATAATCCGAAGCTGCGTGGAAGATTATAGGCATATTCTCCCTGCCCATAGATTTTGATATATCATCAGCGAAGTTTATGGCCGCTTTCATCTCATTTTTCATCTGTGCCAGATATTGCGGACTTCTTTCCCCTTTTCCCCTTGGATCGGGATCTATTCCGGAGAAATTTATTGACCATGGTGCGTGTACGCTCAGGTCTACTTCGGTGCTCTTTGCAAGGTTACCAAAAGCTTCCCTCTCCGTCTTGCCAAGTCTCGCTGCAGAGGTTCCCTGGCCGGTATAACCATAAAGACTTGCCAAATCTATCTCAGCCATCTGCGCGCCGGTCCTTAATAATCTCGCGAATTCTGCTAGCTGGTTGTTTTCTCCTATAGATATCCCTAGAGCAGCCTGCTTAAACGCATCGTTGAATTTGTTGCCGAGTTCGTATTCTGTCATATTTAGATTAAATGGGGCTCATATAATTTATAGGTTTTAATATTGCAAAGCGAAAGTCTACCTTTGACCGAGATGTCTTTCCAGTGCGCTATGATAGGCTGACTTTGTCTTGGGCTGCCCGCAATCTACCTTCGGTTCGCTTGGCTGTTCTTGCCAGTTTTCAAGAAGATCCGACAATCTACTCCTCGAATTTGTACCTACCCTCCAAAGCAACTGAAAATCGCTCCACTCCATTGGTGTCAGATATTGTTTTCTTCTAGTACCTGGCGTCACTTTTCTTTGTTCACCTTCGTGAGATAGGTCTTCTGGAAAATAACTGACCGAGATTTTTCCATCGGGATTATATGTGACTGCTCCGATTATCCTGCACACAACCCCTTTATCGTGTCCCATCAACCATGGGCCTGTAAAAACAGAATAATGTGTGTAACCCTCTCTCTGGGCATCCCGGAAAAAGTTTCTATCTGCGTAGTATGTGATATTACAGTCGACCATAAATTTTATCTTGGAGGATTACCGCCTTTTGGTAGTAGAGTATTTTTATAACCAGATGGTGTGGGGTAGCGCATCTCTCTGCTTGCTATAAATCTACCGTTTATACTAATTTCCTGTGCTCTGGAGAACAAGCTTGTTGCTATATCTGTAAAGATGATATCCCCTAAACTATATTCTATTCTTGAGCGTAATCCATAATCGGCCCCAGTTTGCCTATCTATATAATCTCGTGTGGTTACGGCTTTTGCGCCCTTTTTTTCTAGAGTATCAGCTAAACCATCTAACATCAACTCTAATTGAGACCGATTAAAAACTTTGCCTAACGCATCTGCTACATTTTCGCTGATGCTCCAATTTTCTACGACCATATTTTATTATTTTTGATTTAAAATAAGTGTTGCTCTGGACCTTCATTTATCAGGTTCATTAGCGTCCTATACTGCCAGCTTCGTTCTGCGCACTCTGCAGCCGGACCTTTACCATTATGTGCCGCGTGCCTTGCTGACCTAGCTGCAAAAACTGCCGTCGAATACGCCAAATCTGCCAAAAGCATTGGCGCATGCGATTCTGGATTTGCTGCATTATAATCTATAGACCCGACTGCCGTTTCCACAGCGCCCAACGAATCGAGTGCTGAAGATAGTGAACGTTCTATTGCGCTTCCTGCAGTAGCAGCTTGTTCGTATATTCCTTCCCTTATAGAAGATATTCCTGCTACAGGCTTTAAAGAGATCGCAGTAAGTGCGCTGGGATTCGTTAAATAAGCCTCTGCAGATTCTATAGCTTTTCTAGGTCTATCATCATTCGGATATACCCTTTCAAAGTTGCTAAGAACATGTCCTGCACACAGGACTGCGAATCGCGGCAAGATGTTCGTGTCATGTTTGCTACGAAGCACGTTTATTTTATCTCTTACACGATTTTCTCTTCCCAATAATCTTTCTAATATATATCCCATATTCGTATTATAAGAAATTCTATAGTATATAAAGCTTTCGCTACTTTATAATAGTTATCTATAAATTATACTTTGCTAAGAAACTTTATATTAAGCTAGCCAGATTATTAAGAAATAACATGCTATGAAAAGATTGCTTCTAAAATGAGAGTGGCTGTAATAAAAGAGAGCGAATGCGAGGCTCCGGATAACTGTAGATATATCTGCGCAGACGTGTGCCCGGTGGTCAGGGCCGGTTTCAAGGAAACTGTCTATGCACGCCCCAATAAAAAGGCTGCGATAACAGAAGAACTTTGCATCGCGTGCGGAATATGCGTCAAAAGATGTCCTTTCGATGTCATCAGGGTCATAAATCTTCCAGACGAAATGATGAAAGAGATAACTTTCCAGTACGGCGTAAACACTTTCCGTACTTTCAACATCGCTACTCCTGTAGAAAAAAAGGTGGTCGGATTGATAGGTCGTAATGGGATAGGAAAGACTACAAACATCAACCTAATTTCAAACGTCATAAAGCCCAACTTCGGCGAATACACCAAAAATTTCCCCAGCGAAGACATAATAAAAAAGTTCAGGGGAAAAGACATCCAACCCTACTTAACCGACTTGTATAAGGATAAAATAAAAGTCGTGACGAAACCGCAGGATTTCGAACTGTCCGGTAGAGTAAATGAGATAGTAGGAAAAAACCGCTTCGGAATCGTCAATAACGCCCTGATGGAGAGGGACGCAAGCACACTTTCGGGGGGAGAATCGCAGCTCGTGGAGATAGCCAGGACTCTCGATGAAGACGCAGATATCTACATATTTGACGAGCCCATGAATTTTCTAGACATAAAACACAGGCTTCTTGTCGCAGAGTCCATCCGCAAAAACCTGAAGGATAAGACAGTTGTCGTGGTAGAACACGACCTGGTGATGCTGGACTATCTCACCGATCTAATCCAGATACTCTACGGTTCTGATGCGAACTATGGAATAGTATCGCACGTGATGCCGTCGAGAAACGGCATAAACAATTATATAACCGGTTATCTTCCCTCAGAAAACGTAAGGTTCAGGAACTGGGAAATAAAGATAAAAAAGACGCAATCGCTCGCAACGGCAAACCCGAAGGTCTCATGGCCGGATTTTGAAGTGGACATCGGAAGATTCCACCTGAAGACAAAGGCCGGAAAACTATACGAAGGAGAAGTAGTCGGCGTGATCGGGGAGAACGGTATAGGAAAAACGACTTTTATGCGCGCGCTCGCCGGAGCCGTAGATACGACCGGCGGTCCACTGGATCTCGGTATAAAAATAGCCTATAAACCGCAGATTATACAGAGGTATGACGCATTGGTGACGGACGCGTTCAGCGCAATAAAACGGGACTACGCAAGCAAACAAGATATAATGAATATGATAAGCCGACTCGATGTGGATAAAATAGTGAATAAAAACATAAAGAACCTGTCCGGTGGAGAACTGCAGAAAGTAGCGATAATAGCGACCCTGATAAACGATGCTGAAGTCTATCTTTTCGATGAACCTTCCGCCAATCTCGATATAGAAGACCGTCTAGAAACGATGTCTATAATCTCTGCGTTTATAGGTGCGAAAAAGAAGTGTGCGATAGTGGTCGACCACGACCTCATGTTTTTGGACTCGATATGTTCCAGGAGCATCCTGTTCGGTGGGGAAGGAGGGATAAAAGGTATCACAGACGAGATAACCACTACTGGGTCCGCGATAAACAGTTTTCTAAAAAGAGTAGATGTAACAATGAGAAGGGACAAAGATAGCGGCAGACCGAGAATAAACCTGAGCGGAAGTCGTCTTGACCTCGAACAAAAGGCTGCTGGTAAGTTTTTCATCGAGTGATATTTATCCTACTGCACTGAAGATTTTCTGTTTAGTGATGAATAAAACCTGAAATTTTCCATTGGAAATGGACTCGTAATATTGGAGTAATATAAACGTCGTGTATATTATTTAGAAGTTTTCTAAGTATTATTGAGGAGGGGGAAAGTATGGGAGAGGAAGAGGAGCTGAGGAAGCTCTATGAAAAGTTGCTGGAGCACTTTGTTTTGTATAATCAGTTCCAGAACAACATACCTTACGACAGAGCTTATGAGATAAGCCAGCTGATATTAAGGATAAATAATCTCGCCATAAAAAACGGCCTTTACAAAGGAGATTTGAAAAGGTCCCTCTCAGATTTCGAACATAAGTTGGAATCTGAAGAGAGAAACCGAGCCGTCCTTTTCATATAAAAATCCGCAGACCGGCAGCGATGAACAGATAGTCTGCTTTTGAACAATAGTTTTTTATTGAATTTTTACAACGACAAGCGCCAAGCCGAAGACGTACAACGTGAGCTGCCCCTCCGAAACCCCTGCTGAAGAATAAGCTTTTATCAAATAATTGTTTGGACCCTTCACGAAATAACTGCCTACAGCGATAGTGCACTGTCCTGCCGGCGTGTTATTAAAGACTTGCCAGCCGGTCGAGTGTTGCGAATTCGTGTATAAGAGGCACTTCGGCGCGTTCACCGTTACGTTCTGTGTAGGGAAAGTGCTTATCGGTCCCAATGAAGAATTACACAAAGAACTGCAAAGAGGGCTGGAATTGGTAACCAGGAGAGGTTCATAGAAAGTCTGTGAGGAAGACATATTAGAAAAACCACTCGAAGAAAAGCTGAAAATCGGTACGTTCGGTACTTTTAAGTTTGCATAGTCCTCTAGGAAATAGATTGTAACAGAATACGGGAATGGTATTTCTTTACCAAGAGTCTGTTGTATATAACTCGAAAAAGTAGATGAAGGGCTACCATTCTGAAGGTTGAATACTTGCGTCCTCGTCGTATTCACCAGCATCAATGCTGTCACCGCGGAAGAAAATTCTCCACTTAAGTCTCCAGAACTTATCGCTGATTGATTCAGAGAAGAATAGTAGGCCGAGATGCCATACGCACCCCCTAATATAGAAAGGATTATTATCGTACCCAATACCAAATCTATCGTAAAAATTTGGGCCCTCATATCAACCACTCCTTGAACGTAAACACCACTATAGTAGAACCTGGATAAAGGACTTCGAATCGCTGTATAGAAGATATATACCTCGGGTTAGAAGGCACCGGAAAGCCGGCGCTTATCGGGACTCCCCCCACTTTTACTGTGGAACCATTTGTTACGTACGAGACGGAAATATTAAAGGAAGCGCCGCCCCTTATAAGCTGGGAAAGACACCCGCTTGGAACGGTGGTTAGATTGTATAGCTTTTGCGGTGAGGCCTCATAATAATTATACATTACTCCCAATGTCTTTATCCCGCTACACGGACCAGAAGTCCAGTTTACCGGCACACCAGGCGAACCAGTCAGGGTATTTACCCCTGCAGAAGCCATGCTATTCAGGGAGTTCGATACATACTGGACATAATAAGATGAGTATGGGTTTGAAGAATAAGATAAAGAATAGAGGAACACTATAACGGAAGTGAAGACGAGAATAAAGACGAATATCGAGATTAGCAGGTCTATTGTCAATATCTGCGCTCGTTTATTCATAGAGCTTGATATTAACCATTAAATATAAAGATAATACTATAAAATCTATAAATCATATGGCTTCGGAGATTAATGAGATTTATTCAAAGATTTCAGAGTTTCTTTCAAGAGGGCCCGCCCTCACGATAGATATTGCTGGTTACATAAGGAAAGATACGACCCAGACCTCTGCGATACTAGATTATTATGTAAGTAGGGGTTCACTGAATAGGATCGAAAGAAGGTACGGCACGTCCGCGATATACTATTTTAAAGAGGATAGGGAAAAGGCGCTCGATAAACTTTTCCAGACACTGAATAGCAACGAAAAGAATCTGATTAACAGAGTAAAATCAGCAAAAGTAATAAAAAGTGAGGACCTGTCTCCTACCGAGAGATACTTGTCTAAGTCCCTTACTGATTTCATCAAAAGCGTCTCTGCTAAGGACTCAGAAACTGAAGAAAAAATAGATTACCTTTATTACTCTGAATTGACACTGGACGAAGTCAAGGCAGCGATAAACCCTCCGACTGCACAAAGACTTCCAGTAGCAAGAGAAAAGAACACAAAACAAAGAGAGACACAACAAAGTCGTGTAGCCAAAAAGGCGGGAACTATCGATTCTTCTTCACCGGAAACAAAAAACATGCTCCTCAGCTATGGGTTCAGTGATGCGAGCATGATAGAAAAAGACATCTACCTGTGCGATTATGGACCGAGTCGCCTCAAAGTCATCGTTATTTTTTCCAACAAAAACTCTCTTACGGACAAAGACTTCATAAAATTCGCCGGCTACGCTGAAAGCTACAAGACTGTGTCCTTTGTGATAACCGCCTCCCAAAAAATAGGGGACTATTCAAAGTACGGAAACGTAATAAATATAATAAAAATCAACTGATGGAAAAAAAGATATTTTTGATAGGAGAAGGCGCTTCTTTTTTCGTCGACCCAAAAACCGATGTTAACACTAAATTTGGAATAATCCACTCGAAAGACCTTATCAAGGCAAAACCAGGTTCAAAAATAAAAACACACAAAGGAAAAGTCTTCTACGTGGTCAACCCGACCATACCGGATCTTTTCAGAAAACTGATAAGACTACCACAGATAATCATTCTAAAAGACCTGGGTAGCATAATATCTTATTCCGGTATAACCTCCGATAGTAAGATACTAGAAGCTGGGACCGGTTCTGGTTTTTCAGCCTGTGTGATGGCTTCTATCGCGCGGGAGGGAAGTGTAATCTCCTACGAAATAAGAAAAGACTTCATAAAAGTAGCCAAGAAGAACATTAAGTTGTTCGGATTGGACAACATAAAAATAATAAATTCTGATATAAAAGAAGGAGTAAAACAAAAAGGTTTTGACTTTGTTTTATTGGACTTGCCTGACCCATGGAACGTAGTACAAAAGGTCTCGGAAGCAATGAAAGTCGGAGCGAGGATGTGCACTTATTCTCCATCCATAATACAGATAGAAAAAACCGTCCGTGCTCTACCGAAAGGCTTCGAGATAGAGCGTCTAATAAACACCTTAGAGAACGATTGGAAGGTCGAACTAGATAGGGATATTTTGAGGCCGGAGAGTAGCGGGATTACCCACACTGCCTTCCTGCTTTTTTCCAGAAAAGTATCCGATTGAGCAACCACACAAATTTTGTGGAGTCATTATATAAACTATAAATAAGAAAATCTACTAACTAAAACATGAAGATTAAAGAAGTAATATCTAGCAAGATTATAAATTCGAATTCGAATTATACTATACAGGTCAAAATCGACACAGAGAACGGAGTATTTCGAGGCTCTTCCCCTGCTGGAGAGAGCACCAGCCAATACGAAATATCGCAGTTCAAAGATAATATAGACAACGTAATCAAAAGTTTCAATCAGTTTTTAAAAGGACTAAAAAACAAAGAGTTTAGCAGCATAAAGGATATATACTCTTTAGAAAAGTCTATACCGGAACAATTCATCGGTGGGGCTTCTCTGTCCCTTTCTTATGCTTTAGTATACGCTCTTAGCAATTCATTAAAAATAGAACCGTACAAACTTTTCGGCAAAAAATCTACCGTATTGCCAATATCAAAGGTATTGGGTGGGGGGGTCCATGCATCCAATCTAGCGATGGACATACAAGAGATATTAGTCTCAACACTTACCGACAGCGTAAATGAAAGTATAAACGGTACGCTACGAGTCTACAAGGAACTGAAAAGACTCCTGAAAGATAGCACATCGAGTTTTTTGGGCGGAGTAGACCCAGAAGGCGGTTTCGTTACTGGATTGGATAACTACGAATCTCTACTGCTCGCTAAGAAAGCAATAGAGCACGTTATAAAGGACACTGGGTTCGATATACGTCTCGGTGTAGATATGGCAGCATCCACGTTCTATAAGGACGGAAAATATTCTTATAGAAGACCTCTTTACGAGAAAAAAGAAGTCTCTAGAGAAGAACAAATAGATCTCGTTAAAAAATTGGCAGAGGAATTCGACCTTTATTACATCGAAGACCCTGTAGACGAAACACTAATCGATGACTATGCAGCGATAATGTCCGCCAACGATGCGCTGGTCGTCGCCGATGACGCAACATCGACTCTGACAAGCAGACTATTGAAAGCCTCTGGAAAGGTCAATGCAACAATAATAAAACCGAACCAAGTCGGTCTTCTACACAAAGTAGTAGAATTCTCAGAGTTAGCAGATAAGCTTAAAATAACAAAAATAGTGTCACATCGTTCTGAAGAAACCTGCATCCCTATCATATCAGACATTGCCGTCGGTCTGAGCGCAAAGTATTTAAAAGTCGGAATCAATAGAGGAGAAAGAGTGGAAAAGATAAACAGACTACTCGAATTAAGTTAAGATGGTATTTAAAAAAATAGAGAAATTAGAAGCCTATAAAAAATACGGCACGCGCATAGGAACAAATACGATAAACCGCGCGCTAGAAAGATTCATATTCAAGAGGATAGCGAACAAATTCACCATTCTAAACATAAAATTAATAGATGAGAGGATAAAACTAGCAGCAAAGATGATTGAGGGCTACAAACGAAAGGACATGCTTCTTGTCTGTACCCTAGACAGCGCCTATTATCCGGTCTATAACTTCGCGAAATTGATGAATATAAGCGTAAACTTCGGCAGATATCTTGCTGGTTCTCTTACAAATGTAAACTACAAGAACTTTTTCGAGCCTAAGATATTGCTGGTGACGGACCCGAACACAAACAAACGTGCGATAAACGATGCAAAAAGGATAAACATCCCAATAATAGGGATATGCGACACCGATAATAAGACTAGTTTCATAGACTTTATAATCCCCGGCAACAACAAGAGCGGTAGCAGCATAGGTCTAATACTATTTCTTCTTGCGAACGAGATGGGTACAAAAGAAGAACGAGAGAAACTAGATAAGATTAAGTTGGAAGATTTCCTTACGAAAGAGCTGGAATTTTAAAAGATATGAAGTTTTGTGATTTTTATTTGGGTAAAAAGCCCGTAGCAAGAAAGATAAAATACTGTGGAACATTCGGCTCAAAGCTACTTGGATTGATGTTCATCTCTTCTCCCGGTCACGGTGCGTTCTTACCGGATGTGAACGAAATCCACATGGCTTTCGTAAGATTCAAGCTGAGGATAATATGGCTCGATAAAAATTTCAAGGTGATAAAGCAAGTAATAGCCGTGCCGTGGGGTCCTTATTATGGAGAGACCCATGATTCTAAGCACGTATTAGAGCTGCCTATAGACAACAAAGTAAAAATAAAAATCGGAGACAATCTAAAAATAAAGATATATGATGGCAAAGAAGCAAAAAAATAATATTAACCCTATAGAAAAAAGAAAAAATCAAAAAATAAAGACAGACTTTCTTAACTCCGAATCTAAATCTGTAAGACTTGGAGACCTAAACGTGATACTGCCTCCGAACTCTATGGTTAGGACGGGAGATAAATTGATTATAAACGAAATAAACATAAAAACTACGCCAAAGAACGGAGAACTCGAAGAATTATTATTCGGTGCTATTAAAAACTGCGGTGACTTCGATGCAGTACTCGTTTCTGGAGGGATAGACTCTTCGATTATAGCAGCCATCGCGATGCAAATAAAAAGGAGCTGCGACCTTATTGCCGTCGGATTCGGAGACAGCGAAGACTTAAAGTACGCTGACATTTTGGGAGAAAACTTAAAAAAGAAAGTATCGAAGGTAATCATCGATGATAAAGAAGTAATAAAGATAATAAAGAAGCTAAAAGAACTCGACTTGGATTTGTACAACGTAATACTCGGCGTAGTAGAATTCGCCGCGCTAGAATACGCAAGATCGTCGGGTTATAAAAAAGTACTCAGTGGGCTTGGAAGCGATGAGCTGTTCTTCGGTTTTAAAAAACACAAACTACTAGAACCAGCGCAGTTGGAAGAATTCAGAGAAAGTCGTCTATTTTATCTATCCACCACGGACCTTTTAAGGATAAATAAACTTTCTAAGTTCTTCGCAATAAAAATAGACATGCCGTATCTAGACGAATCTATAGTCAGCTATGCATTAGGTTTAAATATAAAAGGAGAGGTAGATAGTTTATACGATAAAGGTTTACTTAGACACATAGGGAAAAATCTTGGTTTGAGCGAACTTCTAGTGGCACGAAAGAAAAAAGCTATGCAATACGGTAGCGGAGTTGTTAAAAGTCTAGAAAGACTTGCAAAAAAAGAAAAAATAAGGAATATAGGTGATTTTATAAAAAGAATATGATAAAAATACACGCATTTGGCGGATACAGTAAAATAGGAAAAAGCATGACCGCAATAGATGTGGACGGAGAAATAATCTTAACAGACATGGGCGCAGACATAGAAAAACTCGTGAACTTCGAAGACGATAAAAGTTACATAACAATTAGGGACACAGATGCACTAATCGAAAACGGTGTGATCCCCGACGACAGAAGATTCTTCGAAGAAGAAGGTAAAAAAGTGAAAGCAATAGTACTTACACACGGACACTTAGACCATATTTGGGCGGTGCCTTTCCTCGCATCTAAATACAAATGTCCAGTGATAGCGACGCCTTTCACGATAAAAGTCGTAGAACATTTGATGAAAAACGTAAAACAAAAAGGATTAAGGATCAAAATGTTGAATACTGGGACAAAGTACAAGATATCTCAGGACCTCACGCTAGAGTTTGTCAATATAACCCATTCCATACCAAATTCTGTGCTGGCAGTCATCCACACAAATTATGGTGCGGTCGTGTATGCAAATGACTGGAAATTTGATGATACTCCTACATTAGGAAGAAAACCTGACTATGATAGAATGGAGGTGCTTGGAAAAGAAGGCGTCCACACTCTCATATTGGACTCCACAAACGTTGACCAAGAAGGATACACCTTTTCTGAAAGCGTCGTAAGGACCATGTTGGAAGACGTGATAAAGAAAACGCTCGGCAACAAAACCATATTTATAACGACTTTCTCTTCCCACATAGCTAGAATAAAAAACATAGTTGAAATAAGCAGAAAACTCAATAGACAAGTCCTTATCTTCGGAAGAAGCATGGCGATGTACATAAAAGCCGCAATAGACACAAAAACAATCGAAAAAAGTAAGTTTCCAGAAGTTGCGACAAAAAGAGAAAACATAAATAACATACTAAAATTCATAAAGAACAAACCGGGAAAATATGTGATAATCTGCACTGGACACCAAGGAGAAAAGGGTGCCTTCTTGGACAGGCTCGCGACAGGACAGTACGAATACAGACTCGGCCCGGAGGACGCAGTAATCTTTTCCTCTAGAGTCATACCCACTCCGCTAAATATAGCGAACAGAAGCATGCTCCAGAACGCTTTGGAAGAGACAAATGCAAACATTGCAGATAATGTACACGTTTCCGGTCATGCGTCTAAAAATGAACATAAGATTATGTTAAAATTGCTGAAGCCCAGGCATTACATACCTTCCCACGGTGGTATGGATAAAATAAGTGCCGGTATCGAGATGGCAAAAGAACTCGGCTACGAACTTAACAAGACATCCCATATTCTCCTTGACGGCCAAGAACTTATTTTTGAATAGACTTCTTTATTGAGTTATAAAAAGGATAAAAACAGCGGTTGAGTATTAATCCTTCATGGGAAAAGATAAGCCAGACTCCGAATCAAAAACCTGGAACAGAAAAAAAGAGTCTGAGGTAGAACGTATCTGGCTCGGTTTAAATCCCGCTGGATTCGATATAAATTCCAAGAAGCCGATATTCGGGATAGATAGTCCACCGCCGTATGCCTCTGGTCGACCTTGGCACCTCGGCGCCGCAGCCCACTATTCGCAGATAGATGTACTAGCGAGAACCTCACGAATGTTCGGAAACGAAGTATTATTCCCTGTCGGAATAGATAGAAACGGCATACCGGTCGAGAGGTACACCGAAAAGAAATATGATATTAAAATGAACATAGTCGGCAGGGAAAAATTCATAGAACTATGCAAAGGCGCGCTTGACGACCTGCAGGAAGAGATGGTTGAACTACTCAAAAAAATGGGTTTCTCTGCAGACTTTGATAATTTATACAGAACAGATGAAGAGTCTTATAGAGCATTCACACAAGCTACTTTCATAAAACACTGGAACGACGGCAGGATATATAGAGGCACAAGACCGGGTAATTACTGCATCGATTGCGGTACGACCATAGCCGACGCTGAGATAGAATATAAAGATATACCAACGAAGCTGGTCTATATTAAATTCAAGATAGCTGGGTCCAAGGAAAATTTTTCAGTAGCAAGCACCAGACCAGAACTTCTTGGTGCATGCCAGGCAATAATCATAAATCCTGAAGACGCCAGATACAAAAAATTACTAAACAAAAAGGCGCTGGTACCTATTTATAAAAAAGAAGTACCAATAATAGCCCACCCTTCTGCAAAGCCAGAATTCGGCAGCGGAGCCGTGATGGTCTGTTCTTACGGTGACTATAGCGATGTACTGTTGTTCAAAGAGCTCGGACTAAAAGAAATTATGCTTCTAAACACAGAGGGTAAAATGACCGAGCTTGCTGGTGAAAAACTATTCGGTGTAGGAATAGGAACCGCTAGAAAAGCCATGATCAAACTTTTGGAAGAAGAAGGTGCGCTGGATAAGATGCAAGAAATATCACATAGAACGCCGCTGTGCGAGAGAAGCAAGACTCCTATCGAGATAATTACTACAGATGAATATTATATGAAAGTCATAGATCTAAAAGATAAAGTAGAGGAACTTGCGGGAGAAATGAAATTCATACCACAACAGCATAAACAGATACTCATGAACTGGATAAAAGTAGCTACCGACTGGCCCATATCAAGAAGAAGATTTTACAGCACGGAAATACCGATTTGGTACTGCGAAAAATGTGGAGACACATATGTTCCTCCTCCAGGAAAATATTATCGCCCGTGGAAAGAAGCTCCACCGGGGGGCACCAAGTGCGCGTCTTGCGGTTCATCGAAATTTCGTGGAGACACAAGGACTTTTGATACTTGGATGGACTCGAGCGTAAGCGCACTATATGTCACTAAATATTTGAAAGACAAAAATTTCTACGAAAAAACCTATCCTCTTGGTGTAAGAACACAGGGAATAGACATCGTAAGAACCTGGCTTTACTACAGCATAATACGATGCTGGGAACTGACGAAACAAAAACCGTGGAAAACTGTGTGGATCGGCGGCATGGGTTTGGATGAACATGGTGAAAAAATGAGCAAAAGCAAAGGGAATATCTTGGATCCTTTGCCTATAATAGAAAAATACAGCGCCGATGCATTTAGATTCTGGGCGTCTTCCGATGCGTCTACTGGAAGTAATTTTCTTTTCTCAGAATCCAAGGTAGCAGGTGCAAGCAAATTCCTAACAAAGATATGGAATATTGCAAAATTCATAAAAGAACTTGGATCTCCAAAAAACACCATTGATACAAACGAACTACAACCATCGGATAAGTGGATAATCAATGAGATAAATCGTATGATAAAAGACTCGCTTGAGGGTTATAGCGACTTCAATTTCTTTATCCCGGCGAATAGGATAAGAAATTTCACATGGAACATATTCGCTCCGCATTATATAGAGTTGATAAAAGCAAGAGCTTACGGTAGTGCAGGTTTTTCGGAAAAAGAGAAAGAATCCGCGATCTATACGCTTAATCTCTGCTTCAAAAAAATTCTGCTCCTTCTTGCACCGATCTGTCCATTCATAACGGAATCCATCTGGCAAGACATGTATTCGAATAAATCGATACACAAAGAAAACTTTCCTACAGTATCTGGGGAAGAAGACAAAGAACTCGAAAAGCTGAGCGAAAAGCTCGTTGAGTTCAATAGCAGGGTTTGGAACGAGAAGAAATCAAAGGGTCTTTCGCTTAGAGACGAATTCGAAACTGAGATACCTCCAGAACTCAAGCCATTTGAACGTGACCTTAAAGCGATGCACAATCTAAAGTAACGCACACACCACTCTCATCCACGTAATTATTTAAAGTCGAATCGCTAATAATGGCACATGGTAAAAGTCACAGTCCGCAACATAAACTTCGGCGAGAAAGAGATAGAACTAAAAAAGGGAACTGCAGAAGAACTTATTAAAAAATTAGAGACCAATGATGATGCCATCATAATAGTCGATGAAGACGGCGAGATACTCACTAAAGACAGGACTATAAAAGACGGTTCAAGAGTAAACGTTGTAGAAGTTTTCTCTGGTGGATAAAGAATGAAATGTAAAAATTGTCGCAGCAGCGCTGCCATTTCCACAAGTAATGGAACCTTCTGCAAAGAACACTTTAAGAAGAACTTCGAGAGGATAACGCTGTGGACCATTAAAAAGTATGGGTTGATAAGAGACGGCGAGACGATAGCTATTGCAAACTCTGGTGGTAAAGATTCTCTTTCGCTACTCTACATCCTACAAAAATATTTTAAGCACAAGAACAAACTAGTATCGATAACCATAGATGAAGGCATCGTCGGATACAGAGACAAAACTATAGAGACGATGAAAGATTACTGCGGCCGTTGGGGAGTAGATTACAAGATTTATTCTTACAATGGTTTTGCAGGGGCCACTATGGATACGATAACAAAAATTAAAGCTGGTATACCATGCGCGACATGTGGAGTCTTCAGAAGATACCTGCTAAACTTCGCTGCTTTTGATAATAAAGCGGATAAAATCGCCACCGCACACAACCTCGATGATGAAGCAGAAAACGTGATGATGAACCTTTTCCAGAACGATTTCGATAAATTGATAAGGTTGGGACCGATTTCTGGAACTTCGTCATATAGCGGGTTTGTCCCGAGAATAAAACCATTTATGTTTCTAAGCGAAAAAGAGACTATGCTTTTTTCGATACTAAACGGAATAAACGCGGTACACACGCCGTGTCCGTACTCTGGTTTCGGCTTCCGCGGGACAGTATCAAAAAAGATTAAAGAACTCGAATCGGAGATAAGCGGTTCCAAAAGAAGGATTATCGACACGATGATGGAAATGAAAGAGAACTATGTGACAGACGGCAAAGAGAGAAACACCAAAAAGCTCATAGCTTGTAGTGTCTGCGACGCTCCAGCCACCGAAGAAATATGCGAAGCCTGTAACCTAAAAATGCAGATAAATCGTCTTAAATCACATTGAATATTAAATCTTTAAATATCAAAAAAAGCAATATACGATATTATGCAGAACAACACCCCTACAATGAATACTTCTCCCGATTATGATTCTTACCTGAAGAACGTAGACAGTTTTAATAAATATTTCAATTCTACGGTCTCAGACATATACAAAAGGTTAGAACTTGTGACCCAGAGCATAAATGAACTCGATAAGATAAGACAAAACAGCATCGACCCCTCTTATGTCAAGCGTATAGACGAGAAACTGAACAAGCTTGCTTCAGACCTGAATGGAGTTATATCTGGGTTTAATTCCGCCGTAGATAAGATAAATGATAACTATAAAGACTCGTTCGATAAGATAGGAAGGATAGGTTCGACTGTAGAAGCGCTATCATTGAGTCTTTCGAAACTATCCAGCGATTTGAGCAAGACCATTAATAACTTTAACTCGGTATCCGACAGCATAAACGCCAAGTCAGACGCAGATTCGACGACGATAAAAAACTTAAACGATTCTTTCGCAAAACTTTCCGATATGGTGAAAGCGAACATAAACCAGCTTAATTCCACGGACAACGAGCTAGCAGAAAAGCTTACAAAACTATCGGAAACCGTCTATTCCGGGCTCCCTGCGATAAACGGTCTTGTAGACGATGTGAACGAGCTTAAAAAGCTACACGCCAGCATAAATAGCAAGTTCGAAAACCTCACGAACTCTACGAATGCGCTGGCTGTCGAGACCAATGGATTAAACCTGAAACTGGAAACACTCGGCAAAGAATTTCAAAATATACAGCAAGGAGTATCCGATACGCAAAAACACGTGATGGACTTCATAAACATAGCAAGAAGCACCGCTGCGAGCATCGGCTCCTACAATCCAGAATCGATGAACATTTCGCTCAGAAAAGACGAGGACCGCATAGAAAACCTAGAAAAAGAAGTACCGAAAATAGTCGACAACTATAATAATATACAGAAGAGCGTCACTGACCTTACTGGTAAAATCTCGGACTTGGCTGTGGTCAAAAACGCCGGAAAACTTTTCGAAACCGTACAGGCTGTCGCGAAATCCACAGAGGACAGCGAAGCAAAAATGACAGCACAGGCCTCAAAAATGGAAAATATGTTCAACGAAGTAAGCGCTTATATGAATAGGTTCGTCGAAACAAACAATAAAGTAAACGACCTTTCTAGAAGAATCAGTGATTTCCAAAACGACTTCGAAAAATTGAGGAGCAATCTTTCCTTGTTCGCTACAAAAGACGACGTAATAGAACTGCACAGTAAGATAGACAACGTTTCTAGAGGAAGCACTTAGATGAGTGATGGAAGAACGAGAAGCCAAGGGAAAGATAAGAAAGAGGCTTTATAGGGACAAACCGCTCGCCGGTATAAGCCTAAACGAATTTGAAAAACCCGGTTCTGATTATATAACAAACCTACGTAGATTCTGTATATCTATAGGAGTAATAAGCCCTGGAGAAAGCCGCATAGCTATAGTCCATATACTTGATATCCTTCTGAAGACACGTAAACAGAACCCGGGTGGGCTTGACAGTTACACGTTGATAAAAGAGCTCTACCAATCGGACATAAAAATCGTCTATGCAAACATACTAAGAGATGTCAGAAAACTGATTGCGGTCGGGATAGTCGAAAGGATCGATAATAAATACAGGATAAAGGAGAACATGAAGCTAAAGGAAATTCTGGATACATTCATCAAACCATACGTGATAGAAAAGATATTAAACAAGATTGGAGAATACGCAGAAAAAATAGAAGAACAATTGGCTTAATTTTATACTTCCGAAAGCAATCTCAATATTTTCTTTCCCTTAGAAGTGAGCCGTATCATCTTTTTGTGTTTCGTCTCTTCGAACTCGGTCAAACCCAACCGGTTCATCACTTTTATCAATTTTACTATATAGGCATAACTGCAATCTATCTTTTTAGACATCAATGCAGAATATGTGTGTCCATCGCTAGCAGCGATCGTCTGCAGAAGCATAAACGGCTTGTCGTGCAGCAATAATTTTCTTATAGATTTTTTAGTATCCGACTCTGTCATAACTTGTCGTATAATTCTCAAATATTTATACCTTTCTTAAATTTGGAAGGTATAACTATCTTTAGAAAATGTACTTTTTGGGCAGTCCAAATCTAACCGGAACTATTAAGTATATTAATATAGATATTTTCTATATTTTGCATTAAAATTGTAGTCTTTACAAATAGAAATATTTATTCTTAATTTTATTCTTCCGCCTTTCCAGTACCATTACATTTGTCGCAGTCTACACTGCCTCTGCCGAAGCATGCTGGGCATGATTCGGGGAAAACACCGACGATAACAGTACCACTACCGCCGCAATTGATACACGTTAGATACCCTAGTCCACCACAGCGGTCACATATTCTTTTTCCCATTACCATATAAAACTATAATTATATTTAAACAATTTGTATTTTCTAATAAAAAACAAGTAAATAGTATCGGAAAGACATAAAAATATAACTTACGATATAATTTCATGTTAAGTGAAGTTGAGCGTTTAAAGTTGGAGATTCTTGCGAAGGGTATAAAAATAAGTGAGAGGGCGCGAAGGGCCTTCATTGGTCCAATGACTATGGGAGAATACCCATCTACGTCTGGGATTTCTATGGAGTTAGAAGGACAAATATGGATAAATGCACCTTTCTCAGTTTATAATCCAAATTTTGTATCTGATGCGACTACTATAGTGCTTGATTATAGAAATGATTCTTATTATGTGACAAACGGAAAGATGGAGATTAAAGCTAAGCCCGTGCCAGTACCTTCTTACGAAGATAAAAAGGCTAAAAGTGGTGAAATTTTTGGTGCATTTGCCGTAACGCACACGGATAGAGTAAGAATATCACCTATAGAAGGGTGTGCAATAGCCTGTCAATTCTGTAATATTCCTTATGAATTCAAATATAGAAAAAAGCTTATACCGGATTTAGTAGAGTCTGTTGATGTTGCGCTAAATGACAAACTACTACCTGCGAAACATGTTATGATATCTGGTGGGACTCCCAAACCAGAGGATTATGTTTGGGAAAATCAAGTTTATGATGCGGTTACGCAAACTTACAATGGCATTGACGTGGATATAATGATGGTTCCAATGCCCGGTCTTTTGGATCCAGTAAGGCTCAAAGAAATAGGAGTTCATGGACTTTCAATAAATATAGAACTACATAATGAGAATACAGCTAAAAGAATAGCTTACGGTAAATTTAAAGTCGGCATAAAAGCGTATCTAGATTTCATTGAAAACGCTGTAAAAGTCTATGGTGGTAGAAATGGGAAAGTTAGATCGCTTTTGATGCTCAGCCTAGAATCATTAGAAGATACTTTAAAGGGTGTTAAGGCATTAGCACAGGTTGGTTGTGATCCTGTCTTAAGTCCATTTAGACCGGATCCGAGGACTCCGATGAAGAACGCAAAGCCGCCATCGATAGAATTTATGGAACAAGCATACGAGCAAGCAAGAGACATAGTAAAAAAGTACCCTGGAGTAGCACTAGGACCTAGATGTATACCATGTATGCACAATACATTGACTTTTCCAGACAGAAGTAGTGTTTACTATAATTCCTAAAATATACTCATTCTTTTTCACCAAAACATGCAAAATTTGCCTTTTGTATTTCACTGAATACCCTAGATTCTACTTCTTTGAGAGATTTTCCACTCAATATAATATAGCCACAGTTTCCTGAAACTACTAAATATCCTGCAGGATAAAAGACGCACCTGAATGTCTCGCCAATTTTGTTGAATGGGCGCTTAAAATCACCATATTTGAAGGCTTTCAATAGTACCTTATTCTCAGAGTGGGGTTTTACTTTGCTATGTGCCCAAGAGAAGCTAGCAAGGAAATCTTCATACGTAAAATTGCCTACTTTTTCTCGGAGTACAACCTTTAACTCTAGTTCAGTTATGTCTATTTTTTTTGACATTAGCAGATTACACATATACCCGCCTTGTCGTCTCGGATTTAAATCGACAGTGTATAAGTTACCTTTTGAATCAATTATAAAATCTAGACCAAATACTCCTCTAAATCCCAATCTAGAAAGATAGTTACCTATTTTCTTCGTTACTTTTATCATTTTATTTTTGTTTTTGGGACTAGCCTTTGATGGATATATATTACCAAGGTATCTATTGCCTCTAAGAATCTGATCAGTCACACAAATAACCTCAGTTTTTCCAGCCCCATAAACTATTGCATTTGTATTTGGAGAAGTGCTAATATCCTTTATCAATCTCGCAACTATGAAGGGGTTCGCTTTGTTTATTTTTCTAAGACGTTCTTTAAATTTATTCATATCTTTTTTATTATTGATAGGGCCACTTTCATAGCCACCAGAGGTATACGCAGCAGAAATGTAGAACGGGAGAGGTGCTTTTTCTATTTTATCCAAACTTTTGTAAATTTTTACTTTATTCCTAGGGACATTTAATTTTTTAAATATCTTAATATGTTCTATTTTGTTGTCCAACTTTGTAACTATTTTTGGATCCGGACCAAGTATCACGATTTTTGAATTTCTAAAATTTAGAAATGAACTTGTGAAATCTAGAATGAAGAGTCTTCCTTGTTTTTTTAATAATCGATCTACAAGTAGTTTTATTGTTTTACTCTCTGAAATCTCTTTATTAAGATCTTCGTACTCTTCTAAATAGATAATATCGTGCTTTCCTAATTTTTTTCTTTCTAAGTCTATTATTTTATTCACTATTATATAATTTTCTTTTGTAAAAAATCGATTTTGCTTACAATTTTGTATAAATATAGGCTTAAATTCTTTTCGGTATTTCTTTCGGAGAGTGTTTGCCCACAGGATATTAGCATATTCAAATCTATCTGTCATCGTAGTCAAAAAATATTCTTTATTATCTCTAAAAATTTCTTTGTTTAATCTTTTCTCAATTACGCAATCCATTGAAATATAGGACAAATTAAATTTAAATATTCAACATTTGGCGTTATTTGCTTCCTATGGCAAACCCCCATTCTCCGCCTTTGTACGGACCAACTCCCCGAAAGTCATACTGTCGCAATCTTTTAAATCCAGCTAAAAATAGTAACTTCGACGCGTTTCGCGGATTTAAATACATATAGCTCTTAGAGAAAAATTTTGTATCTATACTTTTTCCATTTCTTAAACATATAAAGTAGTTAATAATTACCCTTTTAGATTGAAAGTTTCTTATATCGAATCTTATTTCTTTTTCTAAATCAATTTTGCGAATTTGCATTCTTATTCCTTCTTTTCTAGCAATATCGTAATTATGTAAACCAAGTACAATAATTCCATTTTGTCGTAGTACTCCGTACATTGATTTTAGTGCTGTTATGATATCTTTTCGATTTTGCAAAAGAGGTAGAGAATTACCTGTGCAAATTACTGCATCAAAATAGTTTCCTTTCCATGCGGATAAGTCGCAGAAATCAGCCACTTTTGTCTTTATTTTTACTTTGATTGTTTTTGCTTTCTTGTTTATTATTTTTATCATATTAGGTGAAATATCCGATGCAGAAACACCATAGCCGAATTTTGCAAGACCAAGAGCGGGGACTCCCGTTCCACACGCACAATCAAGCACCGTTTTAATATTCTTCTTTTTGAATATACAACATATTGATTTGGCTTCTAAATCAGTTAGTTTTTTAGGATTATTAGAAAAACCATCGAAGTAATCCGAAATATCTTCGAAACTTTCCTCAAATTTATTGTTATAAGAATATTTTTCTTTTACCATAAACCTTAATCTTCTCCCCTTCTTTTATTCTTTGCTTCCGCTGTTAAATAGTAGATGTAATATGGTTTGGAACAAAAAAGAGCATTTTCTAAAGATAATTATCTTTTTAAATTTAGGGCCCGCAGGGATTTGAACCCAGGTCAGATGGTTACTCCATCTGCGGCATTCGAAGCCATCTATCCTATCCGCTAGACGACGGGCCCTCGAAATATAATAATGGTTTATTCTATTTTATCCTTTACTTATCTGAAAAGTAATACTTAAAAGAAGTTTTAAAAACGCCCATTTACTTATAAATCTATGCATCCAACTTTAAAGTATTCTATCCTAGCTATTGCTGGTGGGTTAATAATATCATTGAACCCAATAAGATTTTTTCCCTTTTCTGAAGCGAGCACATTAATAACGGTCATAGGGATAGTCTATGGCGTAATAGCCGCTTTTCTGATAAGCGCAGCCGACTCGCGCTTTAATAGTATAAGAGATGGAATTTCAGAAGAGGTAAACTCGTTTGTTGCGATTGCTTTGCTTGCAAAAAGAATGAACAATAAGAACTTTTTAACTAAAGTAAAAAAAGCCCTGTGTTCTTATTCAAAGTTCCTAGCCGATTCAAGCGTTAGAAGCCTAAAGGATTCTACCGATGTGTTTGCTCATCTTAGAAACCTGTCAAAAACGACTGCAGAGGCCCCTGTGAAAAATCCAAAGCAACAAAGTCTTTTTGAGCTTATCGAAGGAGAAGTAAGCACGGCCGCAACCGCAAAACAAAGACAACTACTTGTTTTACACTCTAGAACCTCATTCGTCGAGTGGATTCTTGTAATATTCTTTTCGATATTCCTGTTGTTTTTAGTGGTTTCTATGCAGATACCTAATACGAACTATATCGAGACCTTTTTGCTGACGGCTGGATTAGTTACTGCGATTCTTTTGTTGCCAGTCGCATTATATCACGTAGACTTTATGGCTATCGAAGCAGAAAAAATCTCCACCAAACCCTATTTGGATGTGATAGATATAATAAATTCAAATACTTTATAAGTAGACTGAAAGAAAGGACGGCTATAAAATAATCAAAAACTCAATCAAATTTCGATTATTTTTCCCTTTGGACCAGCGTTTATGACCGTTGTATCCCCGAGTTTATCTTCTAGATTAAAAGTCTCATGGATATGCCCACAAATCGCTTTTTCCGGTTTGAACTTTTCTATGGCTTCCCTGACCGCGGCGCTTCCAACATTTATATTTCTTCCCACTACATCTAGCTTGGTCTTATAAGGTGGGACGTGTACCACGAGTACCTTTTTCTTCGCATCCTTTATGTATCTGAAAGAATTCTCTATTCTTCTTTTGATTTGTGCCTCAGATAGTTCATTCGGACCTATATTCGCGAGGCCACAGCCGAAGAACCCGACGTTGCCGATTTTGAATGCATACTTATGTAAGTCATAAAGTATGTCCGGATATCTTTTCTTCAGCATGAAGAGGTCTGCTTCGCCCTCGTGATTACCGGGGATTATCGCCACTTTTTTATTGACATCAGAAAATGGCTTAAGAAGTCCTTCCAATCCGTTGCCAAATATAGAAAGGTCACCGGCCAGAATGACTAGGTCGACTTTCTCTTTCTTTGCTATATTTGCTAGACGTTGGGTCGCTTTCACGTCCCCGTGTACATCCGATGCTGCTAATATCTTCATATTATGATAATGATTCGAACTGTTTATATGAGTTTTCTTTGGACTTCTTTATCGTGGAGATAATAATATACTTTCTCTGCTATCTTTGAGCCGAGTATCTGCGATAGTCTGCTCATTTCGGCTGCTTTCAATCCAGAGATAGTTTTGAACCCATAAGAATAAAGCCTTCTTGCTCTGACCCTACCTATTTCCGGAATCGACACAAGCGGTAGCAGTTCTTCCTTTATACCATATCTTATTCTGGTGGCTATCTTCATCAGTTCATTCGATTTTCCACCAAGAGCCCTACTAAGCTCCTTTAGAGCGTAGACCAACCACCTTAAAGCTTCCAGAGTCACATAAAATTCCCCGGGCAGCACTTTATATTCTTCTTCTAATTCTTTTTCGCTCTTTTCTTCTAGCCAATCATTAACTATATGAGCCATCTTTATCGCGGATATGAAACGCTCATATTCTATTAAGTTCTGGTCGGCAAGAAGATTCAATCCATAGCTTTCTTCTTCATATTTCTGGAATTCCGACTGGGATATGCGGATAAACTTGAACTCCTCTGTACAAAAAAGAAGATGCAACACAGAGAAGACGTCCATCTCTCCTTTTTCTTTCGTTTTTTCTATGAATTTGATGAATATTATACCGGTATAAGGGTCTAAATATAACGCATTTATCAGCTTACCCAACCGGGTCGTTTCCAGTTTGCCCCCTTCTTCTGATACAAAAGAGTGCTCTAAAAGAAAATCTATGGCGTCTTCTATCTTGTCGGTTATATCTACATCAAAATGATTTATGAACAGGCCTTTAAAGAAAGCAAGCACGGCCTTCCTTGAACCATAAAATCCCAGGTCTACCAAAGCAAGGGTGTAACGTCGTATGGCTATCTCGTTGTTAAACCTAGACACTATTGGCTCTAATTCTCCTTCAAAATATTTGTTCTTGATAAATTCGAGGTCCCTGTTATTACGTGCTATCACTATCGCAGTTCCTTCCTTGTCATATTTTGGTCTACCAGCTCTCCCGAGCATCTGTTCTATCTCTAGAGCCGGCAAAGGTTCTGAACCGTAAACACCGTACCTGTACACAGAAGAGATTATGACGGTATTAGCCGGAAGATTCACTCCCATAGCTAATGTAGGTGTTGCAACGATGAACTTTATCAAACCAGCACGGAAACCCTCTTCTATCAGTTTTCTTTGCTTGTTCACCAACCCGGCATGATGGAAGGCTACACCGTTTTTGACTAGATTACTTATCTCTTCGCACTGGGAAGTGGGCCGCTCAAGAACTGATAGTATGTTCCCGGCCAGTTTGTTTAATCCTTTTTTTTCTTCATAGGTAAGTTTCGGTCCGACTACGTTTGCTATCAACTTCGCGTTGGATATCGTTGATTTCTTGGTCTGCGAGAACACCAGTGCCTGTTTCTGTCTCTTTATAAGATCAATGACGAGATTTATCAAAGGGTCCTCTACGTTGTTAATCTCCTCTTTTTTTCCGTTTATGAGTTCTCCCTCGAAATATATCTTTTTTAGAAGCTTTACCGGTCTGAAATCACTTTTAACTAGTTTACCTCCGAGCCAGCGGGCTATGTCTTCTCCGTTGCTTATGGTCGCGCTAAGTCCTATTATCTGAGCGGACGCAAAAATCTTTTTGTTAAGGGTTATTAAAAACTCCAATGTGGGACCTCTTTCGCTGTCGAGGAGAAGATGTATCTCATCATAAATTATACAACCTATGTTGCCGAGATAACTATTATTAGGATGTCTTAGCAGACTGTCCAATTTCTCGGTCGAGACGAATATCACGTCATAAGAACTTAGGTTTGAATCCTTCTCATTATAGTCTCCCATAGAGAGCGCTGCTTTTATATCAGGATAATCTTTTTTGAAATCATCGAATTTTTCTGATATCAACGCACGCATGGGAGCTACGTAAATCGCTTTCTTTTTCTGCGATAAGGAATTTAGAATCGCCATTTCCGCTATCAGAGTTTTCCCAGATGCGGTCGGTGAGGAGACAACCATATTCTCTCCCTTGAATAGACCTTTTTTAATCGCTTCTTCCTGTGGAGGCATGAACTCAGTTATCTTTCCTTTTATTTTTTCGTATACCTCTGTCGGAATGTACTTAGCAGCGTCTTGAATTTTCATAATAATCTAATAATCTTATTTATTATAGGTTAAATCCGTTTAAAACTTTCATAATTAATCTAACAAAAGACTATTCAGAAAACTATTAAATTCGAATAAAAATACTAGATAACATGCGTGTATTTATGCTTGGCTGGGAATTTCCGCCACACTCCGTTGGCGGCCTTGGTAGACATACGTATGAACTTGTCAAAGCATTATCAAGACTCGGCATCCACGTGGACCTAGTGCTTCCTTTCGAAGATTATGAATATATACCTGGTGTCAACTTCCACATCGCACTCTTAGCCAAGATAATGAGCATTTATAAGATCTTCAAAAAGTCTGATTTCTCAGACTTATATGAAAACTTGTACAAGCAGATAGACTCCTACACCAAGAACTCTGTTCTTATGGGAAAAAAGGAGCAATTCGACGTGATACAGGCGAACGATTGGTTGACGGCTCGCGCTGGTATAGAACTCAAAAAAATCACCGGAAAACCGCTGATCGTAACCATACACAGCACAGAGTATGACAGGACCATAGGCCATCCTTGGGAGGAAATAGTAAGGGAAGAGACCTACGCAGTAAATAACGCGGATATCGTGGTAGCTGTAAGCGAAAGGCTTAAAGACCAGCTAGTAAAATTATATGGGGTCCCTGCAGATAAGATAGTAGTAATACACAATGCAATAGACAAATCTCGTTTCGATTCGCATAAGATAAGTAAAAGATCAAAAGTGGTCCTTTACGTCGGTAGACTCTCCCTTCAAAAAGGAATAGACAACCTGATACATGCGTTTAAAATCGTCTCTGAACATGATAAGGACGCATTGTTATACATAGTCGGAGAAGGTCCAGAAATGAAACACCTGATAGAACTATCGATAGACTTGGGTCTAAGCGATAAAGTGATTTTCTTCGGACGTGTCTCTGAAGAAGACATGGAAAATTTCTATTCTCTTGCAAGCGTATTCGTGATGCCTTCCGTATCCGAACCGTTCGGTATAACTGCACTAGAAGCCGTTGCTTCAAAAACCCCCACGATAGTATCATTACAGTCCGGCGCCTCGGAGATACTAAAAAACGTCTTCAAGGTCGATTTTTGGGATTCGCAGCAGATTGCGGACCTAATAATAGGGCTCTTCAAATATAGAGCAGTTGGTGAGGTAATGTCGAATGAAGCTTACAGCGAGCTTACTGATATAACCTGGGAGAACAGTGCAAAAAAATTCATCGACGTATACAATAGACTCGTCAAAAAATGATTGTTTTTCTACCGCGATTAAAAGGTTAAATTAATCAAATAATTAATTTTTAAATGGTATTGCAAGACCTGCCATCTATAATTTATCTGTTTCTAACCGTAGCGGTTGGAGCGATAGTAGGACTTGAGAATGAGTACAGGATGCAGGGCGGTGCAAAGATATATCTTGGTCTTAGGACGAGTATTTTCATAGCGTTGCTAGGTTACATCTTGGCGATGCTATTCATCGCTACATCGAACGTAGCTATCATCGTCGCTGCTATCGGAGTGATAACTGTCATAGCCACCGTCATCTACATAGAGAAAACAGAGATAATAAAGGATGCCGGGGCTACCACTTTCGTGGGAGTATTCCTACTCTTTTTTTCTGGGCTTCTGATAGGTCTCGGATACTATGAATATGGTATAATCCTTAGCATAATGATAGCCTCGTTTAGTTTTTACAAGAAAGAGTTTTTAGAGGTGATACATAAAATAAAAAGAAAAGAGCTTATTGCAGCCCTCAACCTTTTGATAATATCATTTTTGATATTACCGCTGCTTCCTGATAGTTTTATCGGACCCGGCAATTTCTTCAATCCGTTCGAATTTTGGCTGATAGTAGCTATGGTTGGGGCGGTTTTCTTCTTCCAGTATCTAGTATTGAGGTTTTCCAAAGTCGGTTTGTTTATATCCTCGCTGATAGGAAGCGCGGTGACTGGAACTGCTGTTACATACAACCTTATAAAATTCGCCGATAAAGTTAAAAACGAGACAAAACCGATATTTTACAACATAATGTTTTCTACTAATCTGCCGATGATTTTTATCCAAGCGATTCTATTTATATGCATTGTCACTTCTTCGCTTCAGATACTGACATACCTTATTCCAGTAATAATAGTCTCGTTGATAGCGATGATCGTCCTTTTCGTGTACGGAAGGAAAAACTTGGAAGTAAAAATGCCTGCTCCAGCAAACCCGTTCCCCATAATCCAGACATTAGAATTTGCCGTCATTTTCTTCGCAATCTTCACTATCTCTAGAGCGGTCAACGTCTTTGTTCCTCAACTTTTGGCGCTTACTCTATTCGTATCTGCGCTTGCGAACGTTGCTAGCTCGACCTTCGCACTCGGTTTCCTTTTCTTAAGCGGGGATGTTTCCGCTAGTTTCGCAGCCCTTCTCCTCGGTCTTATCATAAGTGCCAGCGTTCTCGAAAAAGGATTTATCGCACTAATATCAAAAGACAATTACATAAAACTAAGGGTATTCGTGTATTCTCTCATCATCGGCGTCGTTATAATGCTTACGGCGCTTCTAGCGTATCATGGAATTTAAATTCGATTTTGACCCGGATCGCCTAGCAAAATTGAAGGCACTCAGAGAGAACGGATACGAGCCTTATGGTGGTAAATACGAACCGACAAAACATTCTATAGAGATACGCAGCGACTTCGACAAATTAAACGGTTCAGAAGTAAAGGTCGCTGGCAGAATCATGGCAAAACGCGACCACGGTAAACTTAAATTTTTAGACTTGGCAGATGAAACCGGTAACATACAAATATACATAACAGAAAACGGCCTAGAAGGAAGGTCTAAAAGCTTGCTTACATACCTAGACGCCGGTGATATAGTCGGTGTCTTTGGAATGATAATAAAGACAAAAAGCGGCGAAGTCTCTGTACAAGCAAAAGAAATAACTCTGCTAGCTAAATCACTTCTGCCCCTGCCACCAAAATGGTATGGTTTGGAAGACACCGAAAAACGCTATAGAAAAAGATATCTAGATTTTATAATAAATACAGATTCTAGAGAAAAGATAAAAAAAGGAAGTATAATGTTATCTGCGATAAGGGACATGCTACAGAAAAAAGGTTTTCTTGAGGTCACCGTACCCATCCTGCACGCGATACCTGGCGGGACGAATGCAAAACCTTTTATCACAAGATACAATGCACTCGACCAGGATTTTTACCTGAAAATCGCCTCAGAATTATACCTGAAAAGGATGCTCGTCGGGGGATTTGAAAGAGTGTTCGACATAAGCAAAGACCTCAGAAATGAGGGAGTAGATACGCGCCATAGTCCGGAGTTTACGATGCTGGAATTATATCAGGCGTACGGCGACCTTAGCGACATGCTGGTTATAACAGAAGAGATGATAAAAACAGCGATTTACGCGGCGAATAAAACATACATCGTGGATTATAATGGAAATAAATTAGATTTTTCTAAATTTGCGATAAAAACGATGGAAGAAAGCGTAAAAGAAGAGCTAAAAGAAGTCGACCAGAAATCCCTTATAGAACGCGCGAAAAAGATCGACAAAAAGGTAGAGGCATACGGGGAAGCGATAAATGCTCTTTTCGAAGAATATGTGCAAAAAAAGCTCGTACAACCGACTTTCATAACGAAATATCCTATCGAAGTGTCTCCATTAGCAAAAAACATGAAAGAAGACAAGCGCTTCGTTTACAGATTCGAGTTATACGTAGCTGGAATGGAGATCGCCAACGCATTCAGTGAACTAAACGATCCGGTAGAACAGATAAACCGGTTCAATCAAGAAGCACAGAGAAAGGAGCGCGGAATAGAAGAAACACAGGAATTTGATAGGGATTTCGTAGAAGCCCTCGGCTATGGCATGCCACCCGCTGGTGGCGTCGGTATAGGTATAGAAAGACTGCAAATGATAGGCACAAACTCTAGCTCTATGAAAGAAGTAATAGCTTTCCCAACGCTTAAGAGCGTTGAAGACGAAGAAAAAACTCAAAACGAGTCCGAACAATTATAAAATAAAAAATAAAAACTAAATTCTAATACTTTGCTGTTTCTGCTTATTTATTGCATTCCTTTCTTTTTCATGTAGCAATCTCTGCAAAAAACTGGCCTGCCTTCTTGTGGCTGGAACGGGACTTCCGTCTCCTTACCGCAGTCAGAGCAAGTAGCTTTGTACATTTTTCGCTCAAATCTTCCTGGCATCTGTACCTCCTATTGTATAGAAAAGGTATTAAGTTCTTCAAGAAAACTTAATTACTTTCTATCTCATTATCAGATTGCTCCAGTTTATAAAGCTATCTTTTGAGTCTGGAGTGGGAAAAAATGCTAGATATTACTAATGGATCCGGAGGGGATCGAACCCTCGGCCTCTGCTTATCCTAAATATTAGAGCACTCTCATATAAGAGCAGCGCTCCACCATTGAGCTACGGATCCATCTGAATTAACTATACACTACTTATTTAATTTTATACATTATCTTTTAAATAAGCAAAATATAAATAGTCGATGGTTTCTATTAACTCAAATACTATGAGGAAACCAAAACCAGGACGAACTAATAGCTTAGCTAGTATTACCGGAAATTTTCTTCCTACTAGTTCAGATCATGCTGAGTTAGATAGACTGGAAAAATTATTAAAAGAGTTAGATACTAGCCCTTTCGAAGCGAAGATTATAACTGAAGGAGGTCTTGTACTAGCTTTACTACATTATTCTCCACACAGATTTTATGTAGAAACCCGTCAAGATGATCGAGGAGGAGATAGCTCTGAAACCGAAATAAACTACGATAATGACTATAATGTTCTTTCGGCTAGAAAAAGATATAATCCAAATGTATATAAGACATTGGGTGAATGGAAAGATGTAACCTTTGAATATCAATCAAGAATATCTGTAGAAGATTTTCCACAACCGCTCGGGACCGATCCTAGATACATATTTAGAAAAGGAAAGCTTCTGACTGTAAACGGTAGATTTTATTCGATTTACCGGATGCAGGGGATATTGGCTCCAGAGTTTTGTGGAATTGCGTTGGAAGTTACAAACGGGCAGATAACTGGAATGCAATCTGCACTTCAAACAGAGGTTACTTCGTTTGATGGGTGGAGACCCACTTTTGATGTCGCTGCTATCACTGGTATTTTAAGATTTGAACCAGAAGACGGAGCTAGCTTTACTTATCATACTTACTGAAAGTACTGAACTATATAAAATTATATGTCCGGCATCTTGAAATCCTTCTCAACTTTGAACCGCGCTATCTCTTTGAGCAACTCTTTGGCCTCCTCCGGAGCGTCTTCGATGTCTATTTCGTCCTTTCCTTTTAGGAATTCGCTCACCGTGCCGCCAGTTCCATCTACCGTCAACTTATAGCCATCTTTATAAACGGACTTCATAACCCTTTCATAGGTATCTTCTACATACTTCTTTCTAGATTCGTATCCGCCAGGTAGCGAGACGACAGTTCCGTAGGTTTCTGAAAACTCGACTTCCTTCGTCAAAACAGAATCATCTCCTCCTTCGATAATAGAATGAATTAAACGTTTTATGTTTACAAGGCTTTGGTAACCTTCTTTCTTTTTGAATTTTCTCTGGTTCGGATATTTTATTATTAAAGGTATCCTTGCCATTTCCTCATTCAGGCCCGGGGTGCCATGGTACATGTAACCGTGCTCATTGAACGCCTGTCCGTGGTCCGAGGTTATTATCAACATTGTGTTATCGTAGACTTCCCTCTCCTTCAAAGTTTTTACCATTCTACCAATTGCTTGATCTAGGTGTTCAGCTTCCAACAAGTATTGTCTTTTTAGATAGGCTACTTTTTTATCGCTTGTTTTCTTTACACCAGTGAAATTATCCCAGGTCTCTTTTGGATTGTATCCTGGATATGGTTCGTGCATCTCTATCAAATTTATGAAAGCGAAAAACTTATCACCGAATTTGCAATTTTCTAGGATATCATTTACAAGCGAAGATCCTTTTTCTATCGGATAATTTAATGCCCTGTTTATCTTGTTTATGCGTCTCCAAGCGCGTACATATGCGAATAATCTACGAAATTGCCCGCGTTTTATGAGTACTTTTGCTATCGCACCCGGACTAGAACCGAGCTTTCTTGCTTCAGAAAAAATCTCTTCTTCTTTTGTCTTTGGTGCTGGATCCAAACATATATAATTATTAAATCCTTTATCAAAGCCAGTAAAGGGCGACACTACTATATTGTTAGAGATACCAAAAGTATTGTATCCTTTCTTTGATAGAGATTCAGCAAGTCGTTCTGCCTCCAATCTTTCGCTGTAGCTAATCAAGTCCAATAATTTTAGTTTGTCGGTCTCATGTACACCGTGTTGACTTGCATATAATCCTGTAAAAAGGGAGATATGGGCGGGAAAAGTATGTGGCGCGGGAGTGAGAGCATTCTCGTATACCATCGCGTCTTTCGCGAGTGAATCTAAGAAAGGCATTTTCGCCTCTCCTCCATAAAGACCGGGTACGTCCCTTCTTAATCCATCACATATCAGCAATATTACATTAGGCTCCATTTGCTCAGTTATAACCCAGCTCCCTCAATTTTTTCATTACAGTTTCTCTTACTATTCCTCTGCCTGCTCTTTCGTGGGCATTCGGGTCGGTGTTCGGAGTTGTATCTAATGTAGATCCCAAAGATGTATATCCTTTTGCATACAATGGATTTGATTTTAAATTATACTTTTTAAAGTATTCGAGAACATCCTTCCTCGTCCAAAACAATATTGGGTGTACTCTTACATGATCCGGGTCTTTTCTAGGAGAGAAGAACGATTCCTTTGCGCGCTCTTCGTGTTCTACTCCACGTATACCCGCGATGAACGCGTCCAGTCTAAGAAGCTTTATCGCTCTAAGCATCGGCTGGATTTTGTGGTAATTGTTGAATGCTATAGTAAAGTCTGGGGTCTTATAACCATATTCCTCTGTAAACTCCTTGACCATATCTTTTTCTGCCCTAACCGCCATGAAATTTTCGAAGTTCCAAGTTTCCCTGACTCCTTCTACGAACTGCAGAGTTTCGGGGAATTCGTATCTAGTGTCGACGAACACTATAGGTATATCATGTTTGATGGGAAGTGTCAGATGAAGTATCACTTCACTGTCTCCTCCGCCGCTGAAGCCAAGGCCTACGTTTTTGTACTTTGCCAGGCTTTCCTTTATTATCTCCTGTGATTTCTTTATCTTAGCTTCTAGAGGTAGACTAACCAACTTTCGTATCTCTGGTTTCATCAGCTCAAGACATCTATCGGTCCTTTCTGCTGTAAACTGACCTTCCAGTTTATTTTTCTTGATGAATTCTTCGTCTGCTTTATCCATAATTTTGTTTATTCCTCCTTTTATTTTATCCTTAAACGACTTTTTCTGCTATTTTACTAGCCCTTATAAATATCCTAGGCGCCTGAGTTTCTCTTCTACCGATTTTATCTCGCTTGTTTTACCTTTTCCTGTACCTTGTTGCGCGACTATGTCGCGCAAAAGGAACTCTACGAAACTAGACAAAGAGGTAAATCCAGTACTTTCTATAAACTTCTTCGCCTTGTCTGCAAGCGGCTTCGGTATAGAGACTGTGGTAAAATTACTTTCTTGTTTTTCCATAATTACTTATAATTAAGTATAGTTATGGTATAAATACTTTTAGTCGGTGCAGAGCTTTGTTTATTAAGTAGCTTTTGTTTATAAAGATGCCTTGTAAGAATAAGGTAAAAAGTATACAATTAATAGATTTTAGTCACTACTATAAAATAGAAAAGTTTATATATAAGTTACTTTCATAATAAAGATGTAAAGAGGAGGTATTTATGACATCGGAACTCGAAAAGTTAATAGAAGAAAGAAAAAATACTGCAGAAAGAAGGCACCTAAGCAGATTTGCGTGGGGATTACTCGACATGCGAGAGAAGTGTAGTGCCGATGACTCTGGAAGATGTACCATTAGTACTGGAATACAGACTGGAAGTGTACTCCGTGGTGATTACGGAGATCTCAGTATCTATGGTGCAAGATCTAGAGGGTACGGAAACAAACAACTCCGCGATTACACTCCCAGGGGTGTAAATATACCGGGCGGAGCAACCAGCATGCTTCAAATAAGATATGGAGAAGATCTTGTATTTGAAGAGATCGACCACGAATTGAAGAGCTATATGCCCGGTGAAGTCTTCGCTAGAATGTTGTCTAAGGGCAAACAAATCAATTGGGAAAGACTAATGAAATCGATACCTGCTCGTAGAAGGCGCGCTGCAGAAAAATATCAAGCAAAGGAAGCCGCAGAAACTAGTAAACTAGTAGCTGCCAGCGAAACAGAAGAAAGAGGCAGGTGGGCCTTATAATAATAAAATAAGCCCATATAAAGCTGGTTGACGCAAAACCTTTCTTGCGAAGAAGTTACTTCTTTTATATTTTAAGATTTAATTTTATCAAATATATTTTTTATTTCCTCTAAGTGTTGGTCGTATGCGTTGTGCAAAAGCACTTGTTTAACCTGTTCAAATGTCACTTTCTTTCTTCTCTCCTCGAAGTTTTTGTTAAACTCTGTCACTTTTTCTATTAACATCTTCTTTAATTCGCCACTTAGTATTTTACCATGTTTATAATCTTCGCGCAGCCTTGAGGATTCTTCTTCATCCAAGAAATACATAGATAGATACATGAGAGAGATATCTACATCTGGGTCCCCACCGGATTTTCTATGCTCTTCTATAGTGTCTTTCCCTCCGCTGAATGCTTTACTTACTTTTTTCTTTATTACATCGGCAGTATCATGCAAGAATATCGCGGAATCGGGGCGGGATTTCGACATTTTTAGACCATCTATACCAGGAACAAACTTTGCATGTATAATCGCGGGTTTTTGGTATCCGGCTCTTACAGCAATGTCCCTGCCAAGCCTAAGGTGCGCATCCTCATCCGGACCTATCGGTACCAATGTATTCTTTATGCCATCGTTTATTTCTGGGAAAAGTACGTGCGCAGCCTGTACGTTGGGATAGAAATGCAATCCTATGTTGTCCTCGTTCTGATAGCCGTACACCGCTTTTATCTCGGACATTGTCACATGCCTGGAAAGATTCATAGCTATACTAAATATATCTGTAAAATAGAAATCAAAAACTATCTTTGTCAATTTTAGGTCGAACCCGTAGGCTATAAGATCTATTATGAGCTTCACGCCGTTCTTTACGGCTTCTTCTCTGGTCTTAACCTTCTTAGCGACATAACTCTCATCATCAGATATCGGGATATAGACTGGTACACCGTACTTCTTTTGGAAGAAAAGATTTGTATCAAACACTGTTTTGTGACCAAGCTGTAGCGTACCAGAAGCGTTTACTCCAGAAACTATGGCCGATTTTTCTCCTTTATTCAGTTTTTCGAGAAAAACATCGAAATCTCTGTGTGAGTAGAAAAGCCCCTTCTTAAAGGTATAGAAATCTGGGACTTCCTTAAGAGACGAAAAACGCTGGGCCTGGAACTGGCTAACTAACTTCTCGTTATCTTCTAATATGCCAGAGACAGTTCCCATCCATGCCAGATTATGATTTGTTATTCTTTTTATACTTTTAGGATTAGCGGCCTACTGCCGTTCTTTTTATTGCCCAATGCCGTCCATATTGAACCCTAGACACTAATACCGTCCATATTAGAGTTTAGACGCTGTTCTTTTTATACTTTCTAGATTATATCTAAAAGCTCGTTCAAATCGTCTATCTTAAAATCTGGTTTGTGTTTACCACGCCTAGGATCAGCACGACCGACGAAAAGAATCGCATGCATTCCATTTTCCATCGCGTTCTCTATATCCATATCCATCCTATCGCCTATGACTACAGTTCTACTGGGGTTTAAATTATACTGTTGAATTATTTTTGCAAATATCAAAGGACTTGTCTTGTGTTCTGGGATGGTCTCACCGGCTACGACAATAAAATCAAAATACTTCGAGAAAGAAAAATGTGAGATATGTCTGCTCTTATACCCCGGTCTTGATTCACTACCTTCAGAGACCAAACCTAGTCTTTTGCCCCTTGCTTTCAAAGCCGGCAAAACCGATTCAACGTTCGGAAATGGCTCCGACTTTTTTATTATCATATTATAAAAAGAATCGGCATATTTTTTTATATCCTGACTGCTGATATTTAGTTTAAGTCTTTCCGATAAAACTTCAAAATAACGTGTCCTGTCAAAGTGCTTGCGGTCGAGGTTACCACTATTCGATTTGACTTCTTCCTCTATATTCCTTATCTCGATCATGAGTCTTTCTGGACTGGCACCATACTTTTGATTTATTTCGCTGAATATCTCGTTGTAAGCTTCTTGTATCGCTTTTCTGGTGTCCACGAGGGTGTTATCGAAGTCAAATATCACTGTATCAACGTCCAACTTTTGCTTCACTTTCATAGAAACTCTATTTAATCAATATTTTCTGACGCCGTTGATGTTCTTACTCAACCAAGAATAAGCACGTAGTTTAGCAGTCCTTCCATAACCGCAGTGAGAACAGTAGTGTTTCCTTTTTAGATATGAATCTTTTCCGCACCTTCTGCACTTTATGTGTGGCTGCTTTCTGTTGTGCAGCCCCATCGACCTTGTACTCATATTGTAGGCGATATAAGGATTATAGTATCACCACGAATAAACACATTACCGAGCTTCCTTACAGTTTCTCCGTCCTTTTTTTCCTCTGCATTCTCAAGAGTGACATTTATATGAACGTCAAACGCGACTAATTTACCGGTTATCGCATGACTGTTTTTCAATTCTACTAAAATAGTTTTTCCTTTAGCGCTGTTGAGCAAATCCAGTGGCCTAGCATTTTCAGACATAAACTTTATTCGTAACCCCCTATTCCTCCTCCGCCTGGTTGTGGCGGCATAGGATTAGAAGACTTACCTGCTGCTATTATGTCATCTATCCTTAATATCATTACGGCTACTTCGCTAGCGCTCTTTATAGCCTGTTTTTTGGTCCTAAGAGGCTCTATAACTCCTTCCTTGAACATGTCTGATACCATTGGTTTGTAAACGTCCGATAGATTCACACCTGCCCACATCTTGCCCTTTTGGTGCTCGGCTCTAAGATCCACCAGTATATCAATAGGGTCTAGGCCTGCGTTCTCTGCAAGAGTTTTTGCGACTATCTCTAACGAATCTGCAAAAGCATTTACAGCAAGCTGTTCTCTTCCCCCCAATTTTCTTCCAGAGTCTCTGAGTTGTTTAGCAACTTCCATCTCACAGGAACCTCCACCAGCTACTATCGCTCCGTCATCTTCTATAACGGCACGAAGATCACCAAGACCATCCTCGACGGCTCTTTGTACTTCATCGATTACGTGTTCCGTTCCTCCTCTAACCAATATTGTCACTGCTTTAGGGTTTTTGCACTCTTCGATGAAAGCCAATGTCTCACCGGCGATTTTTTCCACTCTAACGACCCCTGCCAAACCTAAGCTGTCATCAGATAATTCATCCAAAGTAGATATTATCTTACCACCGGTTGCTTTCCCTATCTTCGCCATATCATTTTCTGATACCCTTCTAAAGGCTAATATCCCCGACTTCGCGAGAAAATGTTGTGCGGTGTCATCTATACCTTTCTGACACACCAGGACGTTTGCGCCAGACTTTACTACTTTGCTGACCATTTCTCTTAACATTCTTTCTTCCTCATCCAAGAAAGCGCCAAGCTGCTCCGGCTTTTCTATCCTTATCTGCGCATCTATGTTAGTCTTCTCTATCTCGAGCGCCATGTTAAGAAGCGCTATCCTTGCTTCTTTTATTTTCTCAGGCATATCTGGATGTACCTTTTCCTTGTCTATTATCACTCCTTTTATAAGTCCAGAATCTGCTAGCCCCCCACCGACTTTCTTTTCTATTTTTATGTCATCTAGATCAACGCTATCAGTTCGTCCAGAAACCGATTTTACGTGTCTTATAGCGTCCACTATCAATGAAGTTATATATTCATCGGCACCCGTGCTTTTGCCTATCATTGCAGTCCTTACTATCTTTGAAAGATCCTCTTTATTGTTTACATCCAACTTTATTTTTATTTTATCTAGAATATTTTGTGCATCGTTCGCTGCTATCTTATACCCCCTTGCAATCAGTGTTGGGTGTATACTCTGGTCCAAAAGTACCTCTGCATTCTTCAAGAGCTCTCCCGCGATTATTACCGCAGTAGTGGTGCCGTCTCCGACCTCTTCTTCCTGTGTCTTTGCGACTTCTACTATCATCTTTGCAGCCGGGTTCTCCACCTCCATATTCTTCAGAACTGTGACACCGTCGTTGGTTATCGTTATGTCTCCTATATTATCTACCAACATTTTATCCATACCTCGCGGACCGAGCGTGGACTTTACTGTGTTCGCAATCGCTTTTGCTGCCGCTATGTTGTTACGCTGCGCATCTTTTCCACTCGTCCTAGTATATCCTTCTGGTAAGATGAAAATTGGTTGAATTCCCTCCGCCATAATACCTCCATTAATGCATTGAAATCGGCACTTTAGTGCTCATTTACAATTATCTATAGAGATGGACGAGGTATTTAAAGATTACCATTTATTTACAACGGGAAGCTATTTATTGAGATTTGCTGATAAGAAATTATGAAAATAGGTCTATACTACTTATTCATCACTTGGATAATCATAATAATCGCGATGGCAGCAGCAGACACTGTCCCGCCATACAATGGTTATGGAGTGGCGTATTGGCTTATCTTGTTTTTCATAGGCGCCGTAGCGACTATATGGATTTTGATGTTATTCCCGATAACTCATAAAGAAGCAAAAAACGTCGCTGGAATCGCCACCCTCTTCCTTGCGGGAGCTTTTCTTGCTATCTATAACATCACCTGGGAAATATGTATATACTTGGTCGGTTTTGGCCAAGTGTTTCCTGTGCCGTTATATCCTTTTCCATTCATAGTCAATGCTTTCTTGTGGTATCTTATGATTGGGGTGGGGTTTTTTGCGATGGGACTCTCGATATACTGGCTTTCTAAGGAACGATTCAGATAAACTTTATAATAGAAAGCGTTTTATTACTGTGCTCCATATTTAATTATATACATAGCATATAACAGTCTTAAAATCCACTGTGGAAAACAACTTTTTAACGGATGAAAGTGAGATAAGGAGAGATTATCGTACTAACTTCTACACATTGATTGCACCGGGCAGGAGTAAGAGACCCATAGAACTAGAAGAAGAAGATACCGACGCATCCAACCTAACTGCCTGTCCATTCGAGAGAGGAAATGAATCTCAGAGTAAAGAGATAATGCATTACGGAGAACCTTGGACTCTGAGAGTAATAGAGAACAAGTTTCCAGAGCTTACTGGAAACACTCCTTTGGTGTTTAAAAAGACAGATAAGGGAGTCATAGAATATTTCGGAGGATATGGATATAATGAAATAGTAATATTCAGTCCAAACCACACCGACACTCTTGAAGGACTTGATAACGAAGCCGGGCTGGCCTGGTTAAATGCCCTGGTCGAGAGAGAAGATGCTCTCTATGCAAGAAAATATATAAAATATGTCCAAGTCTTCCACAATTATGGGGCGACTGCGGGTGCTAGCTTTAGACATCCACATACACAGATTATAGCCTGGCCGATTCTTATTGGTAACATAAAAAGGGAACTAGATATCATTAAAATGCATAAAGTACAGAATAATTCCTGTTTATACGAGGACATATACGAGATCGAGAAAACCAGGTTACTCTTAGAAAATAAAAATTTCTTCGCAATAGCTCCGTTTGGTTCGAGAATCACTGCAGAGTCCATGATAGTACCAAAAAGGCATGTTAATTGTATATCCGAACTCACCACAGAAGAAAAAAATGATTTATTTTCTGCTCTGAAAACAATACTGCTCACCAACAAAAAACTGTACGGAAGACAAGCCTATAATTTCACGATACACGAATTAAAAGAAGACGAAAATATCCATATGCATCTGGAATTATACCCACGAATGTCCATACAGGCTGGGATAGAAATCGGTGAAGACGTATTCGTAAATAAAATCTCTCCAGAAGAATACTCAGAAAACTTCAGGAACTCGTTGGTAGTCTCAGATTAATTGTTTTTCGGATAAAAACCTTCTTACATCTATAGCTGCCATGGCTCCCCATCCCGCGGCAATTACCGCCTGCTTGTACACTCTATCTTGGACGTCGCCCGCAGCAAAAACTCCTCGCTTATTGGTCTTTGTAAAATCTTTTGTCTCTATGTAACCTTCTTCATCAAGGTCTAACTGCCCTTTGAAAAGATCTGTGTTCGGAGTATGTCCTATAGCGATGAATAAGCCATCTGTCTTGACGGTCTTGCTCTTGCCACTAATTAAATCTTTTATCTTTAGACCAGATATCTTCTCTTTGCCCATGATATCCTCAACCACAGAATCCCAGATTATTTTTATACTCGGATTTGAAAACACCCTTTCCTGCATCACCTTGCTCGCCCTAAACTCATGTTTTCGATGTATCAAAGTTACACTTTTAGCGAGGGTAGACAAGTAAAGAGCATCCTCCATGGCTGTATCTCCTCCGCCAACCACGACGACGTCTTTATTTTTAAAAAATGGACCATCACACGTAGCACAATTCGATACTCCTTTACCGACGAGCCTTTTCTCGTTTTCAAGACCAAGCCATCTGACATTTGCACCGGAGGCAATAATTATAGAATAAGTCTTATACTCTTTTTCGTCTACATAAACTGTGTATGGATAATTATTTAGATCCACTTTTGAAACATCGTCGTCTAAGACGGTACAGCTCTGGGTCTTCACGTGTTCGTACATTTTGTCCATCAAACTTGGACCGAGTATAGAAGGAAACCCGGGATAATTTTCTACCGCCATCGTTGTTGTCAATTGCCCGCCGGCTTGAAACCCCCTTATAAGTAATGGTTTTAGACCGTCCCTAGCACAATATATAGCGGCTGCACAACCGGCCGGACCCGAACCGATTATTATTACTTTTTCTACCATAAAGAATATCTGCATTCTATGCAAATAAATCCTTTACTAACGAAATTTTAAAATAGATTTTTATATCCATATGGATTATCTATTGAATGAGCGGAGACTATTTCTTAGCAGAGGTTTCTTTTGAAGCCGGAAACAAGGTCGGGGGAATTTGGACGGTTATAACTTCAAAATCTGCCTACATAAAGTCTACATTTGGAGATAATTATCTAGCCGTAGGTTTTTACAACCCCAATGAAGCCGCCTCGGAGTTCTTAGAATCGCCCCCTCCAGATTTCATAAAAGAAGCCCTATCTGACTTTAAATTGGAAGGAGTAAAGATATATTTCGGCAATTGGGTATCCGCAAATAACACCAATATAATTCTCATCGACTCTAAAGATTTCGAATCTAAGCACATAAACGAGATAAAGAAGATGTTCTGGGACAATTTCCAGATAGATTCCCTAAATTCTTCCGAAGACTATGACGAACCACTTGCCTGGTCTTATGCTGCCGGAGCGTTTTTAGAAGCTCTCGGGAAGCACCTGGATATGCGGATGGTGGTGCAGGCGCATGAGTGGCTCTCAGCAGGCGCGATATTATATCTAAAATCTAGAGGGACTAAAATCCCGACGGTCTTTACTGTGCACGCGACCGTCCTGGGCCGAGCTTATTCATACGCAGGAAGTGATACTCTTAGTTTTATCACTACCAATATCAGCATAGACAAAGCTATGCCATATAACTATGGTGTCGCAAACAAACACCTCACTGAAAAAGCGGGTGCCTTCAATGCGGATGCGTTCACAGTCGTCAGCGATATCGTAAAAAAAGAAGCAGAAGTCATACTGGGAAAGAAAGCAGACTTCGTGACACCAAACGGTATAGACCTTATGAATCTTCCAGATGACGAAGAACTAGATGACATGAGGGATCGCGCCAAGGATAAATTCGACCAGTTTTTAAATTCATATTTCCTACCATATTACGAATTAAACAAAAAAGATATCCCTATCTTCTTTACAAGCGGGAGATATGAATTCTATGATAAAGGCTTCGACTTGTTCATAGACGCGCTCGGAAAACTCGATAGGATGCTTCCAGCTACGAACAACGTAATCGCGCTGATAGCAGTACCAAGTGGTACTGTCGGACTTAAAAATGAAGTCGTTGTCAACTATCTCACTTATCTTGGAATAAAGGAATCTCTCGATGAAGACCTTAAAAACTTCGACCAGCTCGTCGCTTCGGACCCAAATATAAACAACATCAACTTAGACAAGGCATATGGAAAGATACTAAACGATTCGCGACGACTTATGGCACAACTAAGGCGACCGAAGCCGACTAATCCTCCTCTTTGTCCTTTCCTGCTTTCTTACCCAGAACAAAATGACATGATACTGAACAAGTTAAAGGAAAACAGACTCGAAAACAGTGCATCAAATCGCGTAAAAATAATCTTCTATCCGAAATATCTTACGCTCGGAGACGAACTACTTAATCTAACATACAATGAGGCTCTTTCCATTTCCACTGCGGGTTTCTTCCTCTCCAAATATGAACCGTTTGGATATACTCCTCTAGAAGCTGCTGCGTATAGAGCCATATCCTTTACGACGGACCACTCCGGTTTCGGAGCGTGTTGCGTGAACATATTCAAATCCGAAGGAAAAGGAGTAGTGATAGAAAAACTGATAGGCCAAAAAAGAGAAGACATAGTCAACAAAACCGCCGAGGATATGCTCCGGCTAGCGATGCTGAACAAAGACGACCTGGCGAAACTTAAGATGGCCGCTAGAAACATGGCTGAAAACTTCGGCTGGGAAAAGTTCCTACCTAGTTATTTAAACGCGTATGAGTCTGTGCTAAAGAGGACTTGACTTCTCTATCCAGAGCAGACAGTATGTTCATATAATTTATATAAGCGATGTAAGGAGAATTGTAAGCGTTAAAGTATTTGTGTATATCTCCATCGGCAAACCATTTTGTGCACATATAGTAAAAGTTATCTGATGTCTGTAATATCCTCCATTTCCCTATCAGCTCTTCGTTTTTTGTCGCCAATACTTCTTCTCTCATCGAAGCCAGCTTGCTGAAAGCCGCGTCCTGCATCTTATTTCCCAGCCACGCAGAAAGGTCCCTATCCAAGTCGGCCCAAGACATTATATCGGGAACGTCCACCACTCCGACCTGTTTACCTGCTGCTGTATCGCTAACCGTGTTGAAACCTATTCCCCTCTTTATCAACTGTTGTGGAAGCTCCCTCAAAAAGTCGAATATGCCAGTGTCACTCCACTGGTGCTCCCCGAAAGTCTCGTAGTCCATGAAAAGATTCACTGAGCTTCCCTCACAATTTTTTATCCAGTCTGCATACCTTTCCGCCTTTAGAGGCCACTCGCTCCAGCTCCTAGATGAAAATCTAAAAGCTACATCGTCGCTAAGTTTATAGTTTCTTAATAAGAGACTTATGTTATTAGAAGGTGGAACGTATACGTAATTCGGTGACCTCCAACCCAATATTTTTTCCCAGCCCTCTGCGATTATCCCTTTATAACCCATCTTGGCCGCCAAGTCTGCGATACCGTTGGAGTACATCGCTTCGGTATTCCTGAATACCTTCGGTTTAAGATTAAAATATTCTTTCATCGCATCGCGGTGCTTTTCTATCTGAGCTATAAATTCATCTTTATTTATCAGATAAGATAAGGAGTGGTAATAAGTCTCGTCCAGAAGTTCGACGTTTCCGGTGTCGACGGCCTCTTGAAATAGTTTTATTACGTCCGGCCTGAACATCTCCGCCTGCTCCAAAAATACGCCAGTAATGGAAAAACTAACCTTGAACTCTGGGTGCTCTTTTATTAGATTTATTATCGTGCGGGTAGCCGGTATATAGCACTTTTCGGAGACCTTGTTAAATATCTCTTTGTTCCTTTCCACGTCTATGAAGTCGAGTGCGTTCCCAAAAGAGAACACTCTGCGTAGCCTGAATGGCTGGTGCACTTCAAAGTAAAACGTAACGTTTGGCATATCTTATCAATATTATCCTATATCACCTGATTTTTTAAACGTTCAAAACCACTAAGACTGCCAAAAAGACTTATATAGAGAACCCAATCTTATATACCAAATGATGGGAACTGATGAAGTCACTGCTCCTTCATACTCGGAATTAGAGGTTGTTTTAGGGGAAGATTTTTGCGCTGATGAACTAAAGAGCATATTAAACGGTTTTCTTGCTGAAAATAGTTTTCAAAGCGACCAGCTCCGCGAAAAACGCGCTTCTGTACCGAGGTCAACTTATGATATGCGTTCCGGCAAGCTTACGGAAGAATATGACTTTTTCGACGTATTAGAGTTTCCATTAGGAAAAGGGCGAAGCATATTGATAAGAAGCAGAGTGTTTTACAGTAACGAAGACGAAAGAACTAAACCGACTCTTGGGTCGGTAAACCGATTCTTCATCAGAAAGGCTAGCTACGTCGACCCAGAAAACGTGAAAAATTTAGTGGAGAGACTCAGGGCCTATTTTCTTGACCACGGCCACCTTAGACCTTATTAGAATCTGATAAAATTCGATTCTTATATAAACAAAAAGATAGTTAATTCTTTATCTTTGGCGCCCCGATAGTCTAGAGGCCAAGGACATCGCCCTTTCGAGGCGGAAACCCGGGTTCAAATCCCGGTCGGGGCAAACTATATAAATCACTATTTAAACTTTCAGATAACTTGCAAGAAAACTAGAAGAATATAAAATAAAAAAGCTTTAATAATATCAACTGATATTAGTAATCATGGAAAGACAAATGCAAAGAATTGTAAAGGGGTTGAATAGAAAGACTAGCATATTCGCTAGATCTCCTACTCTTCAGACTGTGCTGATGGTAGAGGACTTTATTGATGAAAACAGCGGAGAATACAAAAAAACCGAACTATTTCATAAGCTGCCCCACAAAGTAATGTGGCAGACCTTTCAAGTGATAATGGATTATCTTGAAAGTATACACAAAATAGCTTATGACAAGGCCGGGTATGTGGTATACATTTGGAACCCCGTTCTCTTCAACAAATTAAAGAATCGTCCTGCGATTAAACTATGAGAGCAAGTAAAATAGTGTTTATAGATAACTCTTTAGAAAAAAGTTTCCATCAATTACCTGAAACAGATCCGATTAAGAAAGGAATGAAAAGAGCATTTCACAGCATAGAAGAAGACGTATTTTGTGGCAGAAACGTGAAAAAGAAACTTATACCTAGAAAATTAATCGAAAAATATAAGATAAATAACTTATGGATATACAATCTACCTAATGGTTGGAGACTGCTTTATTCTATTACATCTGGCGGCGGAATAGAAATAATTGCAGCTGTCCTTGACTGGATGGACCACAAGGATTATGAAAGACTATTTGGATTTTAACTAAGTATTTATTTAGATGATTTTTAATAATCGATAGACGAAAAGGGACATTAACTATTCTGATTAGCCTGGTCGGGGCAGATTAAAATAGTTCATTTCTGTCATCATCTTTATAAAGAGAAAAAGTATAAAATGAAAATATGGATGATGATTACGCGATAATCACCGACGGGCTTTCAAAAACCTTTGGCACGCTAAAAGCAGTCGATAAGATGAGCTTAAAAATAAAGAAAGGAGAAATATTCGGACTTTTGGGACCAAACGGTGCGGGCAAATCCACTTTCATAAACATGCTGACAACCATGATTTTACCAACGAGCGGAAAAGCTAGCGTATTAGGTTATGATATCATAAAAGACCAGCAAAAAGTACGAGAGAGTATCGGCGTTATAACTGAAAAAGTAATAATGTATGATACTCTTACAGCAGCAGAAAATCTTAGATTTTTCGGAAACTTGTATGGCATGCCAAAAAATCAGTTGGAGAAAGAAATAGTCACCTATCTAAAGGAATTCAAACTTTTCGAGGTCAAAGATAAAATCGTAGGCACATTTTCGACCGGCATGAAACGCCGACTCGACCTTATAAGAGCGATACTAAATGACCCAGCGGTCCTGTTCTTGGATGAACCCACTCTTGGTTTAGATCCAATAACGGTCAGATTCATGAAAAGACTAATCAAAAAGATAAATGAAAACGGGGTTACTATCGTTCTCACAACACATATAATGCAGGATGCAGACGAGCTTTCTGATAGGGTAGCGTTGGTCGATAATGGTAAAATACTCGTTTGCGATACTCCCCAGAAACTAAAAGCAAAATTGGGTAGGAAGGCAACGCTAGAAGAAGTTTTTGTCCACTACGCAGGTGAAATGCCGCGCGCGGAATTCGTTAAATTTAGAGGCATGCAGAGAAGGGGGTTTTAAGATGGTCCTCAAAGCTCTTAAAGACATACTAACAATAGCAAAACGTGATCTTATAGAGTTATACAGGAACAAGATCGGGTTAGCGTTCATGTTTATATTTCCCGTGCTCATGATCGCGATATTCGGGTTCCTATTTCCTTCCTCTTCGACGTCTTTTTATGGCGTAAAGGTCGGAGTAATCAATTTGGATACAGCGATACCAGTGAATGGTACGAGCATCTCTCTGGGGAGTGGATTCGTTTCGCTCATTTCCAAAAATTTAACGATAGTTAATTACACTTCACTGACAAGCGCAGAATCGGATCTACAGGCCGGGAGCATAAGTGGAATAGTCTTTATCCCCTCTAATTTTACAAGCTCAATACTACGACAGAATACAGCGACTCTAGAAATAATAAATAACCCGACATCGCCAACGCTAGAAGAATCGATAGATGCTCAGCTTAGTTATAATTTAAATATTTTTTCGGCGTATCTTATAAACGGCACGATATCTAAAGTAGATAGCCAGCTTTCGCTGATTTTGCCTAGTAGCGAGGCTAAAGCGCTATACATAAATCCCAAATTTGTCATCCTGCCCGTACTGCCCGAATCAGTGAACATAGTGAGCGGAAGTTATTTTGACTTTATCGGACCTGGTTTGATAATGCTTTTGGCGATGATGTCTGGTTTGACCGCATTAGGGGCGGCCCTTAGCAGAGAAAGAGAAACAGGCACTCTTGTCGGAGTGATGTTAACTCCCATAAAGCGCTGGGCGCTGCTTACGGGCAAAATACTCTCACAGATGGTAAGAAGCCTCATACAGGCGGCCGTCATAATAGCTCTCGCGATAGTACTTTTTGGGATGGCGTTCCATGGAAACATAATTTTAACCGCGGCAATCTTGATTTTGGGGATATTCGGATTTTTGGGGTTAGGTATATTGGTGACAGCGTTTACCAAACAGCAGGAAACGGCACAATTATTGCTCAACCTAGTGTTTTTCCCGATGTTGTTTCTAAGCGGAGTCATATACCCTATACAAGAGTTACCTTCTATTTTGCAGGATGTCGCTCATATATTACCATTAACTTATGGTGTAGACGCCTTTAGACAGGTCGTCGTCTTTAATGCTCCACTATCCGCAGTCTATCCGGATCTTCTCGTACTGCTAATATTCGGTGTCGTCGCCCTCGCGCTCGCCGTACCTGTTTTCTCAAGACGTGTAAGGATGTAAGTCATCAAAATAGAATTTTAGTCGGTTTATCTTTTGATTAGGAGATCAAATTCTAAAAAGTCTTAAATATCTAATCACATCATTAGAATGTCATAATACTATAACCAACATTAAAGGTGGGCATTCTACTTCTTACTAAGCTTGGTTGTAGAAAAGTATAAAAAACACTATCTAAAAGTAGAAAGCTTTATATATTGTTTCTATTCTATATTAGTAATTAAAACATGACATTGGAAGAAACGTTAGATAGTGGAAGAGAAAGAAGAGCCAGAATAGGAAAGATGAGCTACGAAAAGGGTGTCAAAGGATGGTTCGTAAGGCGTTTATATGATAGATGTGGATATTCTATAATTTATCATCTTCTAAATCGTGGCTTACATATGAAATCTGGAGACGAAATTTACGAAATTGCTATCGGAGGAAGTGTTAGAATACATGAGGGTTCTTCTGGATTTTTTGTTTTTTTAGAAGGACAGCACTCGCCAGACGTAGAAAATCGTAGACCGAATGGCTTTTGGGCAGACGGCAAGGATCCACTGGAAGCGTTGGAGAACGCAAAAAGAATTTGGGCGCAGACGTATCATTATAACTTAAATCCCTTCACTTATGTTTTAGATGAAAAAAGGCACAAATAAGATTTAAGTTATTTGATCTGATAACAAAATGCCAATTAGACTATATTAAAACCTTAAAATTACTATCTAAAACTTTGAATTCTTCCTCATTATTAGATTTGTGGCATTTTTCTTGATTAGAAGTTTCTCATCAAGACAAAGCATTTATACTTGTTTTAATCTTTCTTTATTTATGTCGTTTGACGGGAAGGGAACGAGTCTTTCGTACAGGTCTCTTTATGATTCTATAAGTATGCGCGCCTGGAAGACAGGTAAGACCCTCTTTTGTCCCAAAACAAGCTTGGATGACCTATTAAGCGGATTAAAAAGTGCATTGAAGGGCAATGTCAAAGCTGATCATCCACTAAAATCTTTTTTCGTATCGGTTGCACAAAAATTAGGAAGGACATTACATGGTAGGAGGACACAGACTCTTCGACTTGAATTGATATTGGATCCACCGAGAGTGATACGTGCAATAATCGATTACAAGATTAAAATCGCAAAACATTCACCAAAAACTAGAGTTGAAATAGAAAAACTTATTTTAGATGCCGTAAAACTCGCTCAATCTGTATATCTGCGCTCAGATTCTGCTCTTTCAGAACTTCTGGAGTTAGAAGCAAAAATAAAAAAGAAGGATTATGGCATTTATCTTTCTCAAGAGTGTGATGATGAATCAGCAGAGGCGTATTCTCCCAATAGATCCCGTGCATCTGCAAAATTATTGACAACTTATCCAAATTTAGGGAACATTCTTTTCATCGCACTCGCACATGGAGCAGTACCGGTCGGTTTAGACGTTTATTTAAGATTTTTAGATGCTACACCTAGCTCAAATTCTGTGTTTTATCCGATAAGATTTTCTACGGAAAAACATAAAGACAAAAAGCCAAGACTTTCTATTTCCGAAAGAAAATATCTTATAAGTGTGGCTCGTGGTAGAAATGTGGTGCTTTTCGACGAGGATTCTAGTGGCACGACGCTCGGCAGGGCCGATAGATTCTTCAGAAGACTTTTAAATGAAAGTGGCTGGAGCGGAGAAATATTAGGGTTGACAAATGCTTATAGAAATAATTCGTTTACAACAAAACGGTATGCCACAAATTCTTATTCCCCAGCCCTGCTACCACGAAATATAAAGAACCATTACTTACACAAAGTATAATCAATAATTTTTGAAAGCTGATAAATTCTAGGTATTTTTTATCCCCTCAAAAGTCTCCAGGAAAGTACTGTACTTATCGCAACCACACCTACTACCAACATAAATATTTTTTGTCGCTAAAATTTATTTATTGTTGACCTTAATCCTTTGGTAAGTCTAACTCGAAACACCAGAAGCTGTTCCCGTCGAAATATATGGGCCAGGTAGAACCATTCTGCCTAGCTGCAAGTATTCTATGCTTATGCTTACAGAGTATCTAGAACTGGTAGCTGGACAAACGCCAGATACTGTGAATACATTAGCCGCGCCGGGAGTCATCACCGCTCCGGTAGGTATTGATGCTATACTATAAGTCGAACCATACGATGCATTAAATTGAGTAACATTGATGCTATTGCTCAAAGCATTACTCAAGCTTATGGAAAAAGTATTAGTTTTTCCAGAGCATGTAGCCTGGGCGTTAGAAAAACCCGACAACCCTGAGACAGAAGAGCCGATGCTAGAACCAGGATTAAAAAAACCTAACCCGAACAAAACAGCCGCTACAGCAACCACTATTATTATGACCCAGCTATAAGTTATCATGTATTCAATAGCCGTCTGCGACTTCGACTTAACCATAAGAATCATTATCAACCTACATTTAAAGTATTTATGCTGACACGCAAAAAGTCAAAAAAATCAAAAATCACTTATGTTGAAGCTGCAGTTCCAGCGATCGTTCCTGTTAAAACCAATTTAGTATTCCCAAGAGTTGTTGACTCATTAATACCAATCTGTATTGTAGCGCTGTAACGTGCTCCTGGTGTTGTGCAAAATTCTCCTTTATAAGCTGCAGTAGCATTACCAAAAGTTGTGCCGTTAAACTGAAACGAACCGCCATTTGTTATCGATTGGTAACTTTTCCATACTGATCCAACTAAAATAGAATTGCCATTTTTGTCGGCAGTCGAATTTATTGTTGATAGAGAAAGACCACTACTTGTGGTCACAGCTATCCAGTTTACCCCCACAGCGATACCAGCTCTGTTACCAACCTGTGCTCTCAAACCTATGGATGGCCCACAAGCCTGTGCCAATACCGTGAACGGGTTAAAACCTGTAGAGGTAGCACCTGAGTTTGCCGAAGGGTTGAATATACCAAGACTATACAGTACCCCAGCAACGATAACGATGATTAGAATAGCCCAGCCATAAGTCATCATGTATTCCAAAGCCGACTGTAACCTAGGTTCTGTTTCTAGGTTAAATTTTGATTTAGACGGTGATTTGACCATAATAATTATTGTTGTGTTATACTTAAAACTCTTACGAAGAGATAAAAAAAGTTTAAAAATACAAATAATCACTTAGAGAAATTTCCTCCCGGAATACTACCTTATAAATAAAAAGGTTAAAAAAATCAAAAATTCTTTACGATGAAGCTGCTGTTCCGGCAACTGTTCCTGTTACAACCAATTTGGTAGGTCCAAGAGCTGTCGACTCGGTAATACCAATCTGTATTGTAGCACTGTAACGTGCTCCTGGTGTTGTGCATGTTTCTCCAGAAAATGTTGTCGTGTTAAACTGGAATGAACCGCCATTCGTTACCGATTGAGCTGCTCCCCATGTTGAACCAACAAGAACTTTTCCTGTAGTCGATGAATTTACTGTCGAAGCTGAAAGACCACTACTTGTGGTCACAGCTATCCAGTTTACTGTAACAGCGACACCTGCTTCGTTACCAAGTTGCGCTCTCAAACCTATGGATGGCCCACAAGCCTGTGCCAATACCGTGAACGGGTTAAAACCTGTAGAGGTAGCACCTGAGTTTGCCGAAGGGTTGAATATACCCAACGAGTATAGAACAGCGGCGACAATTACTATGATTAATATGGCCCAGCCATAAGTCATCATGTATTCCAAAGCCGACTGTGCTTTTGTTTTCATAATACTAAGATAACATCCGCATATTTAAAGCTAACTATTTTAACCCCTAAAAAGCCCATAATCTGGCACTAGAAGACCTTTGGTTCTTATAAAACTAAAATTCTTTACGATGAAGCTGCTGTTCCGGCAACTGTTCCTGTTACAACCAATTTGGTAGGTCCAAGAGCTGTCGACTCGGTAATACCAATCTGTATTGTAGCACTGTAACGTGCTCCTGGTGTTG
>Ga0326727_10001599_pt1 | contig 82447 bp, 68 predicted proteins | sample MB2enrmetagenome_FD_207643 | JGI IMG/M metagenome (GOLD analysis project Ga0326727, IMG submission 207643) | Lab enriched peat soil microbial communities from McLean, Ithaca, NY, United States - MB29MY | ecosystem: Environmental > Terrestrial > Soil > Wetlands > Peat | place: USA: New York... | reverse complement strand
GGCAGCACTTCGCCGAACACCACCACCAGCGCGGTCATGATGCCGGTGGCGTAGACCACGCCCTCGTCGCCGACCGCGGCGACCAGCGCGCTGGTGGTCAGCGCCGAGGCGCCGATCGTCACCAGCTGGCCGCCGAGCAGCATGGCGCTGATCAGCCGCCCGCGCGCCGCCACCAGCTGAGTGGCGAGCGCCGCCCGCTTGTCGCCGCCGGTATCGAGCGCCTTGAGGCGCGCGCGCGACGCCGCGGTCAGCGCCGTCTCCGCCCCGGAGAAGAACGCCGCGGCGATGAGAGCGAAGGCGACGACAACCGCAGTTAGGTAGATGCGCATGACGGCAGTTTACCACGGCCGGCGGTCATAATTCGCCGCCGCGCGCCCGAGCGCAGCCTTTCCCCTTTGTCAGAGGTCGCTCGGTTCTTCCTTAGCCTTCGCCGCCCGACTGCGGCTGCGCGCGTCCTTCGCCAGCGCGCGCATCACGTCGGTGGCGGACTCGCCGATCAGCTTGGCCATGCACGCCCGCGCCTCGTCGGCCTCCTGAGCGGCGATGGCGTCGAGCACGGCCCGGTGCTGGCGCAGGCGATCTTCCTTGATCGCCACGCCCCGCCAACCCATCCGGAAGGTGCCGACCAGCGCCGTGTCAATCAGGCCGCCGAGCGCCGCGATCAGCCGATTGCCGGTGGCTTCGAGGATCTCCCGATGGAAGCGCACGTCGGCGCCGACCAGGTCGCCCCGCCCCGACTTGAAGCGCTCCATGTCGGCGTAGGCCGCCGCGATCCGCTCCAGCGCCGCCGCGTCGCGCGAGCGCGCGGCGAGATAGGAGGCCGACGGCTCGAAGATCTGGCGAAGCTGAAAGATATCGTTGACGAATTCCTGCGTCGGCGCCGCCCACATGTGCCAGGCGAGGAAGTCGGAATCGAGCATGTGCCAATCCGACTTTGGACGCACCAGCGTGCCGACCTTCTGGCGCGAGACGATCAGCCCCTTGGCCTCGAGCGCGCGAAACGCCTCCCGCAGCGTCGGGCGCGACACGCCGAACCGCTCGAGCAGGCGCGCCTCGGGAGGCAGCCGCGATCCCGGCGCGTAGAGCCCGGCGATGATCTCATGGCCGAGCGCCGCCGCGAGCGAATCGTTGGCGTTGCCCTTGCGCGCCAAAGGGGGGCGGGCCGCGCCCTCCCCCGCTCCAGCGACGCCCGACTCGGGGCGTCGCGCCCCTGCCGGGACACGCTTCTCGAGTGTCGTCTCAACCAATCGTCCGCTCCGGAATAAGCGCCGCTCGTTAGGTCCGGAGATCCCCCCGCCCGCACCCTTATGCGCCACCATCGGCGCGCCGGGCGCGGCTCCTCCCTATTTCGTCGGTCTCTTCTATCCGATTCGTCCTCAAACGGCGCGGCGGCCCATGAACGAGTTGATGATCGTGCGCTGCGCGACGATGAACACGAACAGCAGCACGCCGACGATGATGGTCGCCCACCAGCTGGTCAGCGATCCCTGGAAGTTGACCAGGGTGGTGATCAGCCCTTGGATCAGCCCGCCGAACAGCGTGCCGAACACCAGGCCGACGCCGCCGGTCACCAGCGTGCCGCCCAGCACCACCGCCGCGATGGCGATGAGCTCGTCGCCCAACCCCGCCAGCGGATAGCCCGAAGCGGTGTAGAACGCGTAGATCACGCCGCCAAGCGCGTTGTAGAACCCCGCCAGCGCGTAAAGCTTGATGGTGGTGCTGCGAACCGGCACGCCCATCAGCTTGGCCGACTGCGGATCGCCGCCCATCGCATAGATGTTGGCGCCGAACTTGGTGAAGTGGGCGATGATCACGCCCGCGGCAAGCGATAGCAGCATCACGATCGCCGATAGCGATAGTCGCCCTCCCCCTCCGAGATCGATGTGCCAGTCCGCAAACGCGCCGACGAACGGGTGATTGATCGGAATCGAATCCAGGCTCACCATGAAGCAACCGCCGCGCAGCAGGAACAGGCCCGCCAGCGTGATGATGAACGGCTGAATCTCGCACAGGTCGACGACGACGCCCTGGAACACGCCGAAGGCGATGCCGAAAGCGATCATCGCCGCGGCGGAGGCCAGCGGATGCCAGCCGAGCGTGTCGAGATGCGCCATGACGACGCCGACGAACCCGATCATCGAGCCGACCGACAGGTCGATGCCGCCGGTCAGGATGACGAAGGTCTCGCCGACCGCGCAGATGATGATGAACGCGTTGTCGGTCAACAGATCGCCAAGAACGTTCGTCGACAGAAAGTGATTGAAGCTGACGCCGCCGACCGCGAAGGCGACGACGAAGACCGTGATCGTCGCGACGAGCGGGAGATACTTGTCCTTCATCCGCGCCTTCCCCTAAACGCGCCAAAAACCATCGACCGCAACCGAGACGACTGCAGCAGCAGCACGATCAGAACGACCGCGCCTTTGACGATCATGGTGAACTGCGCCGGCAAGCCGCTGACCAGAATCGAGGTGGTCAGGCCCTGGATGATCAGCACGCCGACGACGGTCAAGCCGAGGTAGAAGCGGCCGCCCGCCATCGAGCCGCCGCCGATCACCACCGCCAGAATCGCGTCGAGCTCCATGAACAGTCCGGCGTTATTGCTGTCGGAGCCGCGAATGTCGGCGCAGATCAGCAGGCCGGCGATGCCGGAGCACAACCCCGACAGCGCGTAGGCGCCGATCTTGGCGAGCTTGGCGTTGACGCCGGCGAGGTCCGCCGCCGAGGCGTTGGCCCCCACCGACTCGATGTAGAGGCCGAGGGCGGTGCGGCGCAGGAATAGCCACAGGATTATGAACGACCCTATGCAGACAAGGATGCGCGACGGCACGGTGAAGAATTCGCCGGTGCTGATAGCGGAGAAGAAGTCGCTTCGGAAGGTGACGATCAGCCCTTCGTCGATCAACAGCGCGATGCCGCGGCCCGCCACCATCAGGATCAGCGTCGCGATGATCGGCTGAATGTCGAGGAAGGCGACCAGGAGGCCGTTCCACAGGCCGCACAGCACGCCGGCGCCGAGCGTCAGGAACAGCACGGAGACGGGCGAGAAGTCGCGGTGGATTAGGTTGGTCATCACCGCGCCGACGATCGCCACCACCGCGCCGACCGACAGGTCGATGCCTTTGGTGCCGATCACCACCGACATGCCCAACGCCACCAGGATGGTCGGCGTGCCGCGGTAGAGCACGTCGATCAGGCTGCCGAAAAGGCGACCCTGATTGATGCGGATGGAAAAGAACCCCGGCGACACGATGCCGTCGACGATCAAGATCAACCCCAGCGCCACGAACGGCCAGAACCAGGGACGATTGAGAACTTCGCCGACCGACCACTTGGTCTCGGCGGCGGTCGAGAGTTTACCAGCGCGATCCATTTCAGCTTGCCGCAATAGTGTGAATGATGTTTTCGCGCGTGATGTCCGCGCCGGCGATTTCGCCGACCTTGTGGCGGTCGCGCAGCACTTCCACGCGATCGCTCATCGCCACGATCTCGTCGAACTCCGAGGAGGCGACGAGCAGCGCCATGCCTTCGCCGCACAAGCGGCGAATCAGGGCGACGATCTCGGCGTGGGCGCCGACGTCGATGCCGCGCGTCGGCTCGTCGAGAATGAGGATGCGCGATTTCGAGGCGAGCCAGCGGGCGAGAATCACCTTCTGCTGGTTGCCGCCCGAAAGCTGGCCGACCGGCTTGTCGGCGTCGGGCGTGACGATGCCCATCGCCTTGATCATCTCACCGGCGACCCGCTCCTGTTCCTCGAAGGGCACTCGGTTCCACCAGCCGCGCTTGACCTGCATCGCCAAAATGATGTTTTCGCGCACCGACAATTCGGGAATCAGCCCTTCCGCCTTGCGGTCCTCGGGGCAGAAGCCGAGGCCGAGCCTGATCGCCTGGCGCGGCGAGCGGATGCTGATCGGCTTGCCTTCGAAACGGACATGGCCGGAATCGGCGTGCACTGCGCCGAACACCAGCTTGCAGGTTTCGGTGCGGCCCGAGCCGAGCAGGCCGGCGAGCCCGACCACCTCTCCGGCGCGCAGCTTGAGGTCGAAAACGCCCATGTAGCGGCGCCGCCCCATGCCCTCGATGGCAAGAATCGGCTCGCCCGTCTCGACCACCGAACTGGTCGTCGGGCGCACGCCCATCGCCCCCAGCTCGCGGCCGACCATCATCGACACCAGCTTAAGGCGCGGCAGCTCCGCGGTCGGCGCCGTTCCCACCAGGCGGCCGTTGCGCAGCACCGTGATGCGGTCGGCGATCCGGTAGACTTGGTCGATGAAGTGGGTGATGAAAATGATCGAGATGCCGCGCGACTTCAGCTCGCGCAGGATGCCGAACAAAAGCTCGACCTCGCGCGCGTCGAGGCTGGCGGTGGGCTCGTCGAGCACCAGCAGGCGGGTGTCGTCCTCAAGGGCGCGGGCGATGGCGACGAGCTGTTGAATGGCGACCGAGTACGACGCCAGCGGCCGCTCGATGTCGATGTCGAGGCTCAGCCGCGCCAACCGCTCCCGCGCGCGCTCGTTGGCGCGCTTCCATGAGATGAAGCCGTGGCGCATCGGCTGGCGCTCGAGCGTCAGGTTTTTCACCACCGACAGCGTCGGAACGAGATTGACTTCCTGATAGACCGTGCTGATGCCGAGCTTCGGCCCGTCGGCCGGACTGGTCAATTCGACGGGCGTCCCGTCGAGCAGCATCGTGCCCGAGTCGCGCAATAGCGCCCCGGTCATAACCTTGATGAGAGTCGATTTGCCGGCGCCGTTCTCGCCGAGCAGCGCGTGGATTTCGCCCGCTTCGACCCGAAAATCGACGGCGTCGAGGGCCCGCACGCCCGGAAACGACTTTGAGATGCCCTTCAACTCGACTCGCGGCGTCGACGGCTCGCTCACTCCAGCCTCGCTAAGTAACCAATGGCCATGTTCGCCGATGACCGCCGCAGGCGTCCATCGCGTATCCGAACGCGCCGCCGCGCTTGGCGCCGCGGCGCGTTCGGATACGATTCTTAAGCGTCTTCGTCCGCCCTGAAGATGACGGCGACCGGCCGCTGGGGGCCGCCGGACGCCGTGGTGGTCGCGAAGGGAGGAACTCGCGACCGCGCGAGGAGGCTCAGTTGCCTTCCTTCTTCTTCAGCACTTCGGCAGCGTCGGCGATCGTGTGCAGATCGCTGGGGATCACGACCCACTTCGGCCAGTCCTTCTTGCCGCCGAGGTAAGCCTTGACCACGCTGTAGACGTCCGGGCCGATGTCGGAGCGCAGCTCGACCGACGCGTTGGCGTCGCCGGCGATTATCGTCTTGAAGATATCCGGAACGCCGTCGACGGAGATGGTCAGGATGTCCTTGCCGGGCTTCAAGCCGGCTTCCTTCATCGCCTGGATGGCGCCGAGCAGCATGTTGTCGTTATGCGCCCAGACCGCCTTGATGCCCTTCAGCCCATCGGTGGCCTTGATGAAGCTTTCCATCACTTCCTTGCCGCCCTGGGTGGTGAAGTCGCCGCTCTGCGACTTGACCGTCTTGATCAGCGGGAACAGCGCCTCGACGGCGTTGAAGCCCTTCATGCGATACTCGGCGGCGGCGGAGCCGACGGTGCCCTGCAGCTCGACGATGTCGCCCTTGCCCTTAAGCGCCTGAGCGAGCCACGCGCCGGCCAGACGGCCTTCAAGATTGAAGTCGGCCGCGATGCGGCAGACGAACAGCGACGGGTCGGACTCGACGTTGCGATCGACGATGAACACCGGAATATTGGCGGCCTTAGCCTCCTTGAGCACCTGGTCCCAGCCGGTGACGACGATCGGCGCGATCACGATCGCGTCGACCTTCTGCGCAATGAACGAGCGCACGGCCTTCAGCTGATCCTCTTCCTTCTGGTTGGCGTCGGAGAACTTGAGGGTGATGCCTTCCTTGACCGCGTCCTCCTGCATGCTCTTCGAGAAAGCGGTGCGCCAGTCGCTCTCGTGACCGACCTGCGAGAACCCGACCGTCTGCGCCGAAGCCGTCACCGAAAGAGCCGCCAAGGCGGCTACGCCAACCGCTGCTCCCAACAGATATTTCAAGCTGCTCATTGAATCCTCCACTCTGAAACGCCGCGCTTCCATGCGCGGACCAACCGAAGTCATGTTTGTTGCCGACAGCCTTTCCGACTTTTTTTTTGCAGCGGATTAATATGATGATTGGCGCGGCCCGTCAACGTCGTCGTATGGCCGCCGCAGCGTCGCGATGTCGCGCCGCCGCCGCCCGGCGCCGCCGGCGAAAAATCGCCCGCGGCCTGCGGCGGCGACGTCGCGGAACGCCAGGAAATCTGCGGGTTTCACGCGACGAGCGCCGGCGCCCGCGCGCTAGTCGCCGGCACGCTCAGTTTGGAGAAAATCCAAAGTCTGCGCCTCGGAAACATCCTTGGCGACGAAGCACGCGCCGATCCCGCGAGCGAGAATGAAGGTTAGCCGGCCGCGCTCGACCTTCTTGTCCTGGCGCATGGCGGCGAGCATCGCCGCCGCGTCGGCCTCGAAGCCGGGAATGTCGCCGATGCGGGTCGGCAGGCCGACCGCCGCGAGATGATTCTCCACCCGCGCCGTGTCTTGTCCCGAACAAACGCCGAGCGCGCGCGAAAAGCGGAACGCGCAGGCGATGCCGATCGCCACCGCCTCCCCGTGGATGAGGCGCGCGCCGTCATAGCCGGTCAGCCGCTCGAAGGCGTGGGCGAAGGTATGACCGAGGTTGAGCAGCGCGCGTTCGCCCCGTTCGGTCTCGTCGGCGGCGACCACCCGCGCCTTCGCCGCGCAGCAGCTCGCGACCGCATCGAGCCGCGCCGGCCCGCCGGAGAACACCTCGCGCCGATTCGCCTCCAGCCAATCGAAGAAGCCGCGATCGCCGATCAGGCCGTACTTGACCGCCTCGGCGTAGCCGGCGCGAAACTCGCGCGCGCTCAACGTGTCGAGGACGCCGACGTCAGCGAGAACCAGCGACGGCTGGTGGAACGCGCCGATCAGGTTCTTGCCCAGCGGCGAATTGATCGCCGTCTTTCCGCCGACGCTCGAGTCGACCTGGGCGAGCAGGGTGGTCGGGATCTGGACGACGCGCACGCCGCGCCTGAGACAGGCGGCGCAAAAGCCGGCAAGGTCGCCGACGACGCCGCCGCCGAGCGCGACCACCAGATCGCGCCGCTCGACGCCCGCGGCGAGCAGCGCGTCGCTGACGCGCGCGAACTCCGCGTAGGACTTCGACGCTTCGCCCGGCGGACAGACGATCACGCTGGTCTTGAGGCCGGCGCGATCGAGGCTCTCGCGCAGGCGCTCGAGATGCAAAGCGGCGACGTTGTCGTCGGTGACCACGGCGCATCGCCCGCCGGGCGCGAGGCGCGCGAGACGCTGGCCCGCCGAGTCGATCAGCCCGTCGCCGATCAGAATCCCGTAAGCGCGCGCGCCGAGCGGCACCACGACCTCGCGCGACGCCGGCCCGAGCGGCGGCGCGCCCTCGCCGGCGGCGGCGAAGCGGCGGCCGAGCGCGGCGAGCGTCGCCTCGACCACGGCCTCGTGCGGCCCCTCGTGCGATTCGATGACGATGTCGGCGAGCGCGTAGATCGGGCTGCGCTCCTCGAGCAGGCGGCGCAAGGTCGCTTCCGGGTCGGCGGTGCGCAGCAGCGGCCGGTTGGCGCGCTTGCGCACCCGCCGCCATAACACTTCGAAATCGGGCTTCAGCCAAATCGACACGCCGGTTTCGGAGACGCGCCGGCGCGTCTCCTCGCTAAGGAAGGCGCCGCCGCCGGTCGCCAGCACCATCGGCCCCTCGGTCAGGAGGCGGGCGATCACCCGACGCTCGCCGTCGCGGAAATACGGCTCGCCGAAGCGCTCGAAGATCTCCGGAACGGTCATCTGCGCGCCGGTCTCGATCTCGGCGTCGGCGTCGACGAAGGGCAGGCCGAGGCGCTGGGCGAGCCGCTTGCCCACCGAGGTCTTGCCCGCTCCCATCATGCCGACAAGCACGATCGACCGCCTCCCGAGGGCGGCGGCGATCGCGGCGGCGTCGAGGCGCGCGGATTCGTTCATGCCATCCTTCCCGCCGCCCCCGATCCTCCCCGGCCCCGTCCGCCGGACCGCGGCGGTCGCGCCGGCGGGGCGCGCACCCCGCCGTCCATAGCCTAAGCGCCGGCCGATGGCCATCGCGCCGGCGGCCCCGGCCAGGCGTCCCGGCCCGCCCCGCGCGCACTTGCGCGCGCAGATTTGTCAGAATAGAGCAAGCAGCTCGCTCGGACCCCCGGCGCGGACAATGCCGGGGTCTCGGCGAAGTCTCGAGGGGGAAGGCGGAGGAGAACGCGATGGTCGCTGCCGGCCAAAATGAAGAACCCAGGATCGCCGGTCCCCGGCTGATCGCCATCGTCGGCCCCTTCCAGAGCGGCAAGACCAGCCTTCTCGAGGGCATCGTCGTGCGCGCCGGCGGCGCCGCGCGCCAAGGCTCAGTGCGCGAAGGCACCAGCGTCGGCGACTCCAGCCCCGAGGCGCGCAGCCACGCGATGAGCGTCGAGCCGAACGTGGCGAGCGTCGATTACCTTGGCGACCGCTTCACCTTCTTCGATTCCCCCGGCTCGGTCGAGTTCTCTCACGACATGAACTTCGCGCTGCCGGTGTGCGACGCGGCGGTGGTCGTGTGCGAGGCCGATCCGCGCAAGACGCCAGCGCTGCAGGTGATCCTGCGCCGCCTCGAGGAACTCGAGGTCCCGCGCATTCTCTTCCTCAACAAGATCGATCTCGGCGGCGCCGGCGTGCGCGAAGCGCTCGAGATGCTGCAGCCCGCCTCGCGCGCGCCGCTGCTGTTGCGCCAGATTCCCATTTGGGAGAACGGCGCCGCCACCGGCTTCGTCGATCTGGCGCTGGAGCGCGCCTTCGTCTACCGCGAGGGACAGCCCTCCGAGGTGGTCGAGATGCCGGCCGGCGTCGCCGACGACGAGAAGCAGGCGCGCTATTCGATGCTCGAGCGCCTCGCCGACTACGACGACGCGCTGATGGAGCAGCTGATCAGCGACATCGAGCCGCCCCGCGACCGCGTGCTCGTCGACCTCGCGCGCGAGTTGCGCGACGGTCATGTCGTGCCGGTGCTCTTGGGATCGGCGACCGCCGGCCGCGGCGTCACCCGGCTGTTGAAGGCGCTGCGCCACGAGGCGCCCGCCGTCGCGCGCACGCGCGATCGGCTCGGCGTCGAGGCCGAGGGACCGGCGCTGGCGCAGGTCGTGCGCACCATCCACACCGCTCACGGCGGCAAATTGTCGCTGGCGCGCGTGTTGCGCGGCTCGTTCCCCGACGGCGGCGGCGTCGTCAGCTCGCGCGGCGGCGAGGAGCGCATCGCCGGAATCGCGCGGCTGATCGGCGCCGTTTCGACCAAGCTGCCGCGCGCCGACGAAGGCGACACCGTCGCCTTCGCCCGTCTCGAAAGCTTCACCACCGGCGACCGCTTCAGCGACGGCAAGAAGCCGCCCGAGCCGGCGCCGGCCGTGCCCGCCCCGCCCGCCACCCAGGCGGTCGCCATCCACGTCAAGGACCGCAAGGACGAGGTGCGGCTCGCCGCGGCGCTGACCAAGCTGTGCGAGGAAGACCCGTCGCTCGCCTACGTCCAAGACCAGGAATCGGCCGAGATGAAGCTGATGGGCCAGGGCGAGATGCACCTGAGGGTGATCGCCGAGCGCCTGGTCGAACGCTTCGGCGTCGCGGTCGAGACGAGAAAGCCGACGGTCGCCTATCGCGAGACCATTCGCGACCCGGTGACGGTGCGCGGCCGCCATAAGAAGCAGTCCGGCGGCCACGGCCAGTTCGGCGACGTGCTGGTCGAGGTGACGCCGCGCGAGCGCGGCGAGGGCTTCGCCTTCGCCGAGCGCGTCCACGGCGGCACCGTGCCGAGGCAGTACTTCTCCTCGGTCGAGGCGGGCGCGCGTGATGCGATGAACCGCGGTCCGCTCGGTTTCCCGGTGGTCGACGTCGGCGTGACGCTGATCGACGGCTCCTACCATACCGTCGACTCCTCCGACATGGCGTTCCGCGCTGCGGCGAAGATCGCCCTCGGCGAGGCGCTGCCGAAGGCGCGGCCGGTGCTGCTCGAGCCGATCATGGCGGTCACGATCTACGTGCCCTCCGACGCGCTGGCGCGCGCCAGCGCGCTGGCCAGCGCCCGCCGCGGCCAGATTCTCGGCTTCGAGGCGCGCAAGGGTTGGCCGGGCTGGGAGCAGCTCAGGGCGCTGATCCCCGAGGCGGAGATCGGCGACCTGATCATCGAGCTGCGCTCGGCGACCGCCGGCGTCGGCGCCTTCGAGATGAAGTTCGACCATCTCGCCGAGCTTTCGGGCCGCGTCGCCGACACGGTGATCGCAGCGCGCCGCGCGTCCTTGACCAACGCCGCCAGCGCCGACTAGCGGCGTTCGGCCGAAGGCCGGGAAGCGAACCTCCCTTCTCCCCCTCGCGCGGAGATAGGGAGGGCGCGCGACGTTCGTCGTCTGTACAGCCGCGCCGCCTTCGCCTATGCATGGGCCGCTCTCAAGCGAACCTCGGAGGCGGGCGGCGATGGCCGAAAACTCGTACAGCAGCGGCCGCTTGGCCACTGTGTTCGGCGGCTCCGGCTTCGTCGGCCGCCACGTCGTGCGCGCGCTCGCGCGCGCGGGCTGGCGGGTGCGGGCGGCGGTGCGCCGGCCGGACCTTGCGGGCTTCCTGCGGCCGCTCGGCGTCGTCGGCCAGATCGAGGCGGTGCAGGCCAACCTGCGCTATCCCGACTCGGTCAGCGCGGCGGTCGCGGGAGCGGACGCGGTGGTCAACGCCGTCGGGATCCGGCGGCAGAGCGGCCGCCAGACTTACGAGGCGGTCCACGCCGAGGGCGCCGGCGAGATCGCCCGCGCCGCGGCGAGCGAGGGAACGCGCGCCCTCGTCCTCATCTCCGGGATCGGCGCCGACGCCGCTTCGCCGAACCGGTTCGTCGCCAGCAAGGGCCGCGGCGAGGCGGCCACTGTCGCGGCGTTCCCGCGCGCCGTCGTGTTGCGTCCCTCGGCGATCTTCGGCCCCGAAGACGACTTCCTCAACCGCTTCGCCGCGCTGGCGCGCGTCTCGCCGGCGCTGCCGCTGATCGGCGGCGGAGCGATCAAGCTGCAGCCGGCGTTCGTCGGCGACGTCGCGTTGGCGGCGGCGCGCGCGCTCGACGACGCGTCCGCGGCGGGTCGAACCTACGAGCTCGGCGGACCGGAGACGCTCACGCTGCGCGAGACGATCGAACGCGTGCTGAAGATCGTCGAGCGCCGGCGGGCGCTCGTTCCCCTGCCCTTCGGCCTCGCGCGCCTGATCGCCGGCGCGACCGAACTCAGCGCCGCCGTCTCGCTCGGGATCTTCCCGAAGGCGCTGGTCGTGACGCGCGACGAGGTCGAGCTGCTGCGCTTCGACAACGTCGTCTCCGCCGCGGCGATCGCCGAAGGGCGCGCGCTCAGCGATCTCGGCGTCCGTCCGCGGGGCCTCGAGGCGGTCGCGCCCGCCTATCTCTATCGCTTCCGCAAGACCGGCCAATACGCCGGCGGCCGCCTCGCCTGAGACGCGGCCGCCTCCTTTGCGTCGACGTGGATTGCGCAGGCGCGAAGCGCGCTTGCGCGCCCGCGGCGCGGCGACTAGGCTTCCCGCTCTTCCGTTTTCACGCGCCGCCGCCGCAAGGCGCGGCGCTGAGCCGTATCGAGAGGCCGCGTGTCCGTTCCCGCCGCTGATTATCTTGTCGATCGCCGACGGCTCGCGCGTCAGGCGCGCTTCTGGCGCGCCGCCGCGTTCGTCGTCGCCGCGCTGGCGATCATCGCGCTCGGCGGCCGCTGGTGGATCGGCGCGGCGCCGGGGCGCGCGCATATCGCGCGCCTGACCATCTCCGGCTTCATCGCCGGCGACCAGGGGACGCTGAAGCTGATCCGCCAGGTCGAGGATTCGAGCGGCGCGACGGCGGCGATCCTCGTCATCGACAGCCCCGGCGGCTCGACCGAGGGCGCCGAGGCGCTCTACGACGAGATTCGCCGTCTCGCGGCGAAGAAACCGACGGTGGCCGTGGTCGGCGCGGTGGCCGCCTCCGGCGCCTATATCGCCGCGCTCGGCGCCGACCGCATCGTCGCGCGCAGCAATTCGCTCGTCGGCTCGATCGGCGTGCTGGTCGAATACCCCAACCTCTCCGGGTTGATGGACAAGGTCGGAGTCAAGCTCGAGTCGATCAAATCGTCGCCGTTGAAGGCGGCGCCCAATGGCCTCGAGCCGACCAGCGAGGAGGCGCGCGCGGCGATGGCCGCGCTGGTCGCCGACTCGTTCTCCTGGTTCAAGGCGTTGGTCAAGGAACGCCGCGGCTTGAGCGACGACGAGCTGGCGAAGGTCGCCGACGGACGCGTGTTCACCGGCCGCCAGGGCGCGGCGCTGAAGCTCGTCGACGCGATCGGCGGCGAACGCGAGGCGATCAAGTGGCTGGAGAGCGAGAAAGGCGTGGCCAAGGACTTGCCGGTGCGCGACTGGAGCGCGACCGGAGGTTTCGCCGGCTTCAAGATCGCCAGCCTCGCCGCGTCGGCTGCGGAGGCTTTCGGCTTGTCGCCGCTGGCGAACGCGCTGAGGCGCGACGGCGCTCCGGTTGACGGATTGGTCTCGATTTGGCAACTGTCTGGGGGGGATTGACGCGCGCGCGGAGGCGAACACGCGCGGGCGTCGTTTTGAGGGGCGTCTCCTTTGATCAAATCCGAATTGGTGCAGCGCATGGCGGCGCGCAATCCGCACCTTTATCAACGCGACATCGAACACATCGTCGACGCTATCCTCGGCGAGATCACTGACGCTCTGGCGCGCGGCGAGCGCGTCGAGCTGCGCGGCTTCGGCGCCTTCTCCACCAAGCAGCGCCAAGCGCGCGTCGGACGCAACCCGCGCACCGGCGACAAGGTGCCGGTGATGGAGAAACTGGTGCCGTTCTTCAAGACCGGCAAGGAGATGCGCGAGCGCCTGAACGGCAAGCTCGGCGCCTGAGACGCGAGCGAATCCGTCAGGTTTGCGCGGCCGGCGCTTTCGCGTCATTGTCGCGCCGCGCGTCGTCGTCGCGCGAGAAGGACGCCGCTCTTGTCCATGGTTCGCTTCCTCAAGCTCCTCCTCATCGCGGCGCTGGCGATCGTCTTCCTCGCCTTCGCCTTCGCCAACCGGCATCTGGTCACGGTGTCGTTCGATCCCTTCGCCTCGAGCGACGCGCCCGCGTTCGCCGTCGAGACGCCGCTGTTCGTGGCGCTGATCGGCGCGATCATGATCGGCGTCGTCGCGGGAAGCGCGGCGACCTGGATCGCTCAAGGCAGGCATCGCCGCGCCGCGCGGCGCTGGCGCGCCGAGGCGGAGGCGGCTAAGACGCAGGCGCCGCCCCCGCGCGGCTGAGGAAAGCGCGGCCGGCATGCGTCATTTCACCGCACCTCAGGTCGACGCCGCGCTCGATTTTCCTTCATTGATCGACGCTTTGGCGGAAGCGTTCCGCGGCGGCTTCGTCGCCCCGCCGCGCGCGAGCTACGAGATCGCACGCGGCGGCGAGCCCGCAGCGACGACCCTGTGGATGCCCGCCTGGACGACGCCGGGCGCCGCGGGCGGCGATTTCCTCGGCGCGAAGATCGTCAACGTCTTCCCCGGCAATTCGGCGCGCGGCGCGCCGGCGGTCAGCGGGCTCTACCTGTTGCAGTCCGGCCTCACCGGCGAGCCGCTGGCGACCCTCGACGGAACCCGCCTGACGCTGTGGCGAACCGCCGCCGCCTCGGCGCTGGCGGCGAGCCGTCTTGCGCGCGCCGACGCCCGACGCCTGTTGATCGTCGGCGCCGGGGCGCTGGCGCCCTTCCTCGTCCGCGCCCACGCCAGCCAGCGCGAGATCGAGCGCGTCGCGGTGTGGAACCATCGCCCGGAGCGCGCCCGTCGGCTCGCCGAGACGCTCGCCGCCGAAGGCTTTCGCGCGCGCGCCGCCGAGCATCTGCAAGAGGCGGTGGGAGAAGCCGACATCGTCTCCTGCGCGACGCTGTCGCAGGCGCCTCTGGTGCTCGGCGGCTGGCTCAAGCCCGGCCAGCACCTCGACCTGGTCGGCGCCTTCACCATGCGGATGCGCGAGGCCGACGACGCGGCGCTGGCGCGCGCGCGCGTGTTCGTCGACTGCGACGACGCGCTGAGCGAGGGCGGCGACGTCGCGCTCGGCTTGATCAGCGGGGCGATCGCCCGCGCCGACGTGGTCGGCGACCTCGCCGCGCTCTGCCGCGGCGCGCCCGGCCGCACGGCGCCCCACGAGATCACCCTGTTCAAGTCGGTCGGCGCGGCGATCGAAGACCTCGCCGCGGCGATGCTGGCGTGGCGGAAGACCGCGACCGCCGCCGCGCCGCAGCGCGGGTGACGCCCGGCCGGCGGCCGCTGCGCGCGCGGGCGGCGGAGACGGCTGGTTTCCAGCCCGCCGCGTCGACCAGCGCGGCGCAACCGAAACAGGGGCGGGACGATGAGCACTGAGACAGAGACGACCGAGATTGAACACGCGCGCAGGTTTCACCTGCCGCACGCGCATCTCGAGTCGCCGTTCGGCGGCGACTGGTTCGGCCTGAAGGCGGAGGGGTTCGCCCGCTTCTTCGGCACCCCGACGTTCCTCATCGCGCAGACGGCGATGGTCGCCGTGTGGATCTGGGTCAACCTGGCGGGCTTCACCCAGTTCGACGTCTACCCCTTCATTCTGCTCAATCTCGCCTTCTCGCTGCAGGCCGCCTACGCCGCGCCGCTGATCCTGCTCGCCCAGACCCGCCAGGCCGACCGCGACAAGGTCCACTCGATCGCCGACGCCCAGCATCGTGAGGACCTGCACCGCATCGACCAGATGCAGCAGGAGCAGGTGCGCGAGCAGGCGGCGCTGCTGGTCGACATGCTCAAGCAGAACACCGAGCTGACCGAGAACGTCAGGAGCCTGCTGGGCCAGAACACCGAGCTCACCGAGACGGTGAAGCAGCTCGCCGAGCGCATCGAGGCGATGACCGCCGACGTATGCGGCCGCTTGGGATCGCCCGCGGCCGGCTGAGGCCGACCTGCCCGTCGGGCGCCGGATCGGCGGCGTCGCGTCTCGATCCCTTTGACTCCGCGGCCGCTATGCCCGAAACAGGCGCATGGCTTCCGTCGTCAAGATCTGCGGCTTGTCGACCGCGCCGACGCTCGAAGCGGCGCTCAGCGCGGGCGCCGACCTCGTCGGCCTGGTGTTTTTCGGCAGGAGCCCGCGCTTCGTCCCGCCCGAGCGCGCGCGCGAGCTCGCGGCGCAGGCCCGCGGGCGGGCGAAGCTGGTGGCGCTCGCGGTCGACGCCGACGACGCGGCGCTCGCCGCGATCGTCACCGCGGCGAAGCCGGACTATCTGCAATTGCACGGCCGCGAAAGCCCGGCCCGCGTCGAAGCGATCCGGCGCGCGTTCGGCGTCGCGGTGATCAAGGCGATCGGCGTCGCCGAGGCCGCCGACCTCAAACGGGCCGACGAATACCGCGACGCCGCCGATTGGCTGCTCGTCGACGCCAAGCCGCCGAAAGGCGCCGTCCTGCCGGGCGGCAACGGCCTCGCCTTCGACTGGCGGCTGGCGCGCGGCTTCGCGCCGGGCAAGCCGTGGCTGTTGTCGGGCGGGCTCGACGCCGCCAACGTCGGCGAAGCGATCGCGCTTTCCGACGCGCCCGGCGTCGACGTCTCCTCGGGGGTCGAGCGCGCCCCCGGCGTCAAGGACGAGGATAAGATCAAGGCGTTCGTCGCCGCCGCCCGCGCCGCCTTCGCGCGCCAGGCGGAAACAAGGAGCCCCGCGTGAGCAAGCTCGACCAGCCCAATTCGTTCCGCAACGGCCCCGACGAGCGCGGCCATTTCGGCCTCTACGGCGGCCGCTTCGTCGCCGAGACGCTGATGCCGCTGGTGCTGTCGCTGGAGCAAGCCTACGCCGCCGCCAAAGCCGACCCGAGCTTCAAGGCCGAGCTCGACGGCCTGCTCAAGCATTACGCCGGCCGCCCGAGTCCGCTCTATTTCGCCGAGCGGCTGACCGAGCGTCTCGGCGGCGCGAAGATCTATTTCAAGCGCGAGGAGCTCAACCACACCGGCGCGCACAAGATCAACAACGTGCTCGGCCAGATCCTGCTCGCCCGCCGCATGGGCAAGACGCGCATCATCGCCGAGACCGGCGCCGGCCAGCACGGCGTCGCCACCGCCACCGCCTGCGCGCGCTTCGGCCTCCAATGCGTCGTCTACATGGGCGCGGTCGACATCGAGCGGCAGAAGCCCAACGTCTTCCGCATGAAGCTGCTCGGCGCGGAGGTGCGCCCGGTGCAAGCGGGCGCGCGCACGCTGAAAGACGCGATGAACGAGGCGCTGCGCGACTGGGTGACCAACGTCGCCGACACGTTCTACTGCATCGGCACGGTCGCCGGCCCCCACCCCTACCCGGCGATGGTGCGCGACTTCCAGTGCGTGATCGGCGACGAGACGCGCGCGCAGATGCGGGAGATGGAAGGCCGCCTGCCCGACTCGCTCATCGCCTGCATCGGCGGCGGCTCCAACGCCATCGGCCTCTTCCATCCCTTCCTCGACGATGCGAGCGTCGAGATGTACGGCGTCGAGGCGGCGGGCTACGGGCTCGACGTCCCCGACGGCCATGCGGCGTCGCTCGCCGGCGGCCGGCCTGGCGTGCTGCACGGCAACCGCACCTATCTGTTGATGAACGGCGACGGCCAGATCAACGAGGGCCATTCGATCTCCGCCGGCCTCGACTACCCCGGCGTCGGTCCCGAGCACGCGTGGCTGAAGGAGACCGGCCGCGTGACCTATCTTTCGGCCACCGACGAGGAGACGCTCGCCGCCTTCCAGCTTTGCTCCCAGCTCGAGGGGATCATCCCCGCGCTCGAGCCCGCCCACGCGCTCGCCAAGGCGATCGAGCTCGCGCCGAAGAAGCCGAAAGATCACTTAATGGTGATCTGCCTGTCCGGCCGCGGCGACAAGGACGTATTCGCGGTCGCCGACTATCTCGGCGGGATGTAGCGTCGCGCGCAACTTTGGCGTCACGCGCGAATGGCGCGAGATTAGGCGCCTGCGCAAGAACAAACGGCTCGACGCGCGGGCGCGCCGTTTGCGCCGCCGCCGCCTTTCCGATACCTAATCGGCTGGCGGCGCGCCACCCGGCGCGTCGGGGGCGATCGACGCCATGACGGCGCCAGTTTTCGTCAGTCATTCCTCGAAAGACTTGGCGCGCGTGCGGACGCTCGTCGCGGCGCTGGAGGCGCGCGGCGTCGCCTGCTGGCTTTCCGAGCGCGACATCGCCGCGGGCGACAATTACGGCGACGCGATCGTCGACGCCATCGAACGCGCGCCGGCGATGCTGTTGGTCTTTTCGCAAAACGCCAACGATTCCGACGAGATCAAGAAAGAGGTGGCGCTCGCCAGCCAGCGCCGCATCACCGTCGCGCCGGTGCGCATCGAGGACGCCCAGCCGAGCAAAGCGTTCCGCTACGAGCTGGCGACGCGCAATTGGATCGATCTCTTCCCCGACTGGGAAGCCGGCGTCGCCAAGGTGCGCGAGCGGCTGGCGTCGATCGTCGGCGCGGCGGCGCAAGAGCCGACGGCCGCGCCGCTCCCCAAGCCCGCCCCGATTCCCTCGCCGCGGCCCTCTCCGGCGCCGGCGCCGCGCGGCGTCCTCGTCGTCGCGGCGGGAGCGGGGGCGGCGATCTTGGTCGCCGGCGCGGTCCTGTGGTTCATGACCCGGCCTCCGCCGCCGGCCCCCTCGCCGACGACCCCGACCGCCGCAGCGACCCAGCCCGCCGCCGCGACGCCCGCCGCGTCGGGCGCGCCGACCCCGCCGGCCGCGACCGCGACGATCACTGCGACGATCGTCGCTGGCCCGACGCAATCTGCCGCTACGCCGGTCGTCGCGCCGACCCAGCCCGCCCCCGCGACGATCGTCGCCGCCTCCACGCAATCGCCCTCTGCGACCCCGGCCCCCGCGCCGACCCAAACCGCCCCTACGACAATCGCCGCCGCCCCAACCCAGCCGGCTCTTGCGACCCCCGTCGCCGCGCCGACGCAACCCGCCGCCGCGCCGGCCGCTAAGCCAGCCCCGTCGGTCTCCGTCGGCCCGGCGCCGACGATCGCGGCGAACGATCCCGGCGGCGAAGTCTTCAAGGAATGCGACCAATGTCCGGAATTGGTCGTCGTCCCGGCCGGCAAGGCGATGCTCGGCTCGCCGGTCGGCGAAAGCGGGCGGCAGACGACGGAGATGTCGCCCCACCAAGTCGAATTGGCCAAGCCGTTCGCCGTCGGCCGCGCGGCCGTCACCTTCGACGAATGGGACGCCTGTCTCGCCGAGGGCGGCTGCGGCAATTGGCGGCCGGGCGACTACGGCTTCGGCCGCGGCGGCCGGCCGGTCATCTTCGTCTCGTGGAATGACGCGCAGGGCTACGTCGATTGGCTGAAGCGCAAGACCGGCCAGCCTTACCGCCTGCTCAGCGAGGCGGAGTGGGAATACGCCGCGCGCGGCTGCGCCGACCTCAAATGCCCTTACGCGCCCTTCTGGTTCGGCGCGATCACGCCGGAAGCCGCGGTCTACGATTGGCGCTATTCCTATCAGGGCAGCCCCAAGAGCGCCGCCGCCCTGAAGACGGCGCCCGCCGACGGCGGCAAGCCGAATCCGTTTGGGCTTTACAACATCCTCGGCAATGTGCGGCAATGGACCGCCGACTGCTGGAACGCGACGCCTTCGTCGGCGCCTTCGAACGGCGCGCCGGTCACGTCCGGCGACTGCACGGCGCGCGCGACGCGCGGCGGTTCGTGGGACGACAAGCCGGCGGAGCTGCGAGCCGCCGCGCGGTCGTGGGAAAGCGCCGACGAGCGCTCGCCCTATGTCGGGTTTCGCGTCGCGAGGCCGCTCGCGCCGTGACGGGTTCGATCCGCGAACGACATGAGGTCCGCCATGACGATGCGAGCAGGAGATAGGGTCGGAACGGCGCCTCGGCTGCTCCTCGGCCTCGCGCTCGCCATCGCCGCGTTGCTGGCTCTCGGCGCCGTCGAGGCCAACGCCGCCGACGCCCCGACGCGCCACGCCTTCGTGCTCGGCGTGCAGCGCTACGCCGACCGCAACATCCAGAGCCTGACGCGCTCCGACAACGACGCCGCCGACGTCGCCAGCGACCTCGAGCAGCTCGGTTTCGACAAGAAGAACATCACGCTGGCGACCGATCTGGTCGCCAAGGCGGACTTCCAGAAGCGTTTCGACGCCTTCCTGGCGACGGTGAAAGAAGGCGACGTCGTCTTCTTCTTCTATTCCGGGCACGGCCTCGGGATCGAGGCCACCGCCACCGATTACCTGCTGCTCGGCGGCCTCAAGAGCCTCTACAGCTACACGCGCGACCAGATGCTGCCGGCCGACCGGGGCAACGACCAGATCATCGCGCTCAAGGAGCCGACCTTCGAGGGCGCCTACGAGACCGACGAAATCGCCAAGAACGGCGTCTCCGTCTCCGACGTCGTCGACGCGATCAGCCAGAAGAGGCCGAAGATCGCGATCATCGTGCTCGACGCATGCCGCGCGCTCGCGCAGCCGACGACCGACGAGAAGGAGATCAAGCGCGGCCCCGATTCCGGCAGCCGCCTGCTGCCGGCGAAGGATCTGCCGCCGGGCGCGATCGTCATCTTCTCGGCGTCTTTCGGCGAGCAGGCGATCGAGAGCTTCGGATTCAACGATCATCGCCGCAATTCGCTGTTCACCGAGGCGCTACGCTCGGAGATGCAGCGGCCGGGGCAGACGCTGATCGAGCTCGGTCAACGGGTGTCGTTGGTGGTGCGCACCTTCGCGATCAACGGCGGTTTCCTGCAGGAGCCGGAGTTCTTCGAGAATCTCGGCGTCGACGACAGGTTCGCGCTCGTCGACTCGGTCGGCGCCGAACGTTTTCCGCTTGCCCAGCAGCAGTGCGACGGCGCGCAGGCGGACTGGAACGAGATCAGCCAGCAGCCGCAACGCGAGGCGCTCGAGCGCCACCGCAGGCGCTTCCACGATTGCCCGACCGCCGAGCTGGCGCGCCGGGCGCTGGTGAACCTGCTCGCGTCCGCGCAACAGACTGGCCCGGCGCCGACGGTCGGCGGCAAGCAGATCGACGACTGCGACCGTCTCGCCGCCTCCGACACCGACCCCGCCCGCCCGCCCGAGGCGCCGGGCGTCGCGCTGGAGAACATCGACTTCGACGCCGCAATCGCCGCCTGCGAACAGTCGATTCAGCGCAATTCCCGCGTTCCGAGGTTCCTCTACAACCTCGGACGCGCCGAGGAGGCGGCGGCCAACTCCATGCGGCCGGACGATCCGTCGCGCCAGCCGCGCCTCGACGCGGCGCGCGCGGCGTTCCGCGACGCGGCGGACCGCGGTTACGTCGCGGCGCTCTACAGCTTGGCCACCCTGTTCGACTACGCCGAAACGAAGGACAAGGATCAGGATCGCGCCAACACGATGCTGAAGAAGGCCGCCAACCAGGGCTATCCGCCGGCGATGTACGAGCTCGGCGTGCGCTACCGCAACGGGAAGTTCAGCGTGCAGCGCGACCTGCGCGAAGCCTACGAGTGGCTGGCGAAGGCGGCCGAGAGCGGCTTCACGCCGGCGATGACCGAGGTCGCCGACATGTTGTGGGTCGGCAAAGGCGTCGATTCCAATCCGCGCCGCGCGGTGGAATGGGCGGAGCGGGCCGCCGACGCCGGCTCCGACGCCGCCAAGCTCAACCTCGGCTCCTATTACCTCTGGGGCCGCCAGCTGTGGAAACAGGGCCAAGCCGCGCCGGACAGCGTCAGCCCTGACCACGGCCAAGCGCTGCTATGGTTCGGACGCGCGGCGGCCGACAACAACTCAGCGGCGCAGTACTACGTGGCGCTGATGATGGAGTTCGGCCTCGGCTTGCCCAATCCGCAGCCGGAGACCGCGGAGCGCTATTACCGGCTCGCGGCCCACGGCGGCGACGAAGATGCGGAAATCGAGCTGGCGAAGCGCTTGCGCTCGGGGCGAATCCTGGTGAAGCCCGAGAACGGCGCCGGCGAGGCGATCGACCTGTTGAACCGCGCGTTGAGCCATGGTTCGGCGCGCGCCGCGTTGATGCTTGCCGAAACCTACCGCAACGGCGACTTCGATCAGGCGAAGGATCCCCTCCAGGCGATGAAGTACGCCTTCGAGACGATCAAGCTCTCCACCCAGGCGGACCCGACGACGGACGACGGCGATCCCTACTTCGAGATCGGCGCCGGCATTCTGCTCGCCGAGATGGCGAACAACGGGCAGGCCGTCGACGCGAACGAGCGCCCGCTGCTGTCGCCGGACGAAATTGACCGGCTGCAGCGCTATTACGGGACCGTCGACGCGGCGACGCGCAGGGTCAAGGTGCGTCGGCTCGACGTGCCGCTCAACTGCGGCGGCTGGCAGCGCACGAAACCAATCTGGGTATGGGACTGGGGGCGCGCGGAGTCGCCGACAGAGCCGCAATTCCGAAGCCTCGAGCGGCAAACGCAATGCTACGACAACGACGCCCTGCGCCGCACCTTGATCGCCAGCTTCGAGGCGGCGCGCAAATCGAAGGTGCCGTTCGCCGACCTCATCAATCAGCAGATCCTCGCGGCGAAGGCCCAGGATGACGCTCGGCAGCGGTCGCGCAATTGACTGGCGGCGGCCCCCGCCTGGCCGCCCGTTGAAACGGCGGCCGGCAAGACTTATGTTCGAAGTATAGTTGCAGACGATGATCGCATCATTGGGAGGCCTCCATGGGCGTAGGATCGTCACGATCGGCTAAAGGCGTGGTTTCGACTCTCGCCGTCGCGCTCAGCGTCAGCTCCGGCTTGTGCTTCGACCCGTCGCCGGCGCGGGCGGGCAATTCCTTCGGCAACTTCTTCGGCGGCGTGGTCGGGGGCGTGGTCGGGGGCATGGCCCATGTCGTGCCCGGCCAACCGCAGTACCGGTCTCAGACCTACAACCGAGGCTCGCAAAGCAGGAACTCCAACAGCGGCGCGCAGAACCAGAATAGCGCCGCGCCCTCTCCTTCGGATTCGAACCGCGCGCTCGCCGCCCTGGCGCCGCCCTCCTCGCAGGAGCAGGTCGCTATCCTCAAGTCCGTCAACCCCAGCCAGTCTCTCGGAGCGGTCGGCTCTTCCGACGACGCAACCCAAGTCGGCCAGGCGCGCGACGTCGAGGCCGACCGCGACTACACCAGCAAGGTCGAGGAGATCATCCAGAGCATCAAGAACGCGCGCAGCCAGGAGCGTTTCAACAAGGAAGGCGACGTCACCGAGCATGCGATGCTCGAATCGCTCGACTCGGCGATCAAGGCGGCCAACCTGCAGCGCTTCGAAACCTTCCTCGGCGAGAACTGGTCGGGCGAGCGGCTGCGGGTGATGATTCTCGAGCGCGTGCACAACCAGCTCGGCGAGCTGCTCAACGGCACGACCAAGGGCGACGTCTCGATGCACGATCTCGATCTCGCCATCGCCAAGGCGGCGAAGAGCGTCTACGCGCGCCTGTTCGAGACTTCGGAGCTGCTCGCCGCCAATCGCGGCTCGACGCTGTTCCTGCAACGGCTCTATCAGGCGCACGGCGATCTCGTCAGCGGCGACGTGCGCGAGAGCGCCGAGCAATTGCTCGAGCAGGCGGCCGCCGCCGGCGTCACGCCGATCGAGCCGTTGCTGCACCGCGACGCCAACGCCTTCGCCCTGCGCTATCGCGCCCAGCGCATCGTCTACGACTGCCTGTCCGACAACATCGAGGCGATCAGCGCTTCCGACACCGGCATGGCCTCCTCGGCGGAGATCAGCAAGCGCTTGCTCGACGTCGGCAAAGACCAATGCGCCAAATGGGTCGCCGGCCAGTTGATCGGCCTCGACGGCAAGCTGAAGCCGCAGGACCCGATGCCGCTGCGCGTCATCTGGACCGCGGAAGGCCCGAAGGAGGACGCGTCGATGTACGGGCGCGCCACCGACGAGCTATAGCCGCCGGCGCGGCGGCGCTTCCGCCGCGCTTCACCCCTCCCTTGCGGCCACACCCGCCTCGGCGTCAGCGCGTTCGGTTGGACGCCGCGCCTCTATAGAGAAGCGCGCGGCGCGAAACGCTCGAAGCGGCGCCGCTCAATCGAAGTCGGTCGGCAGCGTCGGCTCGCGCCAATGCGCGAACATGCGCTTGAGCTGCCTCGGCAGCACGCGGCCGAGCGATAGATCCTCAGGCAAGTCGGGCTCGGAGAACCAGCCGACCTCCGAAGTCTCGAGGCTGGTCGCCGCCTCGCCGCCAGTCGTCTCGCAGACGAAGAAGACCTTGAAGCAGGAGAAGACGCCGAACGGATGCCCCTGCCGCGCGCGGTCCCACAGCGCGGCGAGCTTCAGCGGCCGCACGGCGTAGCCGCTTTCCTCCGCCGCCTCCTTGGCCGCGTTCTCGGCCGCGGTGCGATTGACGTCGGCCCAGCCGCCCGGCAGGGTCCAACGTCCGTGGTCGGCGATCTCGCGCACCATCAGCAGGCGCGCCTCGCGGTCGAATACGGCGGCGCGGACGTCGATCTTTGGCGTCGCGTAGCCGGTCTCGCCAGCGAACAGCGCCTCGATCCGGTCGACCGGCGCGCCGCTGTGGGCGGCGAACATGCGCGCGGCGAGGTTGCGCAGCGCCTCGTAGCGCTCGCGATCGTAGGGGTTGGGCGAGAAGGCGAGGCCGGTCTGGGCGATCGCCTGCAGCTCGCGCGCCCAGGCGAGCCACTCCGGTTCGATGTTCGACATGCGGCGGTTAGACTCCGCGGCCCCGTCACGGTCAAGCGCCGCGCCCCCGCCTGGGGCGAGAGGCTCAAGCCGCCTTGCCGCCGGCGATGCGCTTCAACAGCTCCCACGATATCGCGATCGCCGAGAACATCAGCATCAGCATCGCCGCGGCGACCCAGTTCTCGTCGTGACCCCAATCGAAGGCCATGCGCAGCGCGGCGACGAGCAGCATGGCGAAGCCGATCAGCGAGGACAGATGGCGGCGCAGGGCGAAGATCCACGATCGCCGCTCCACGCGCTGGGCGACCGCTTGACCGAAGCGGATGAGAACCCAGAGAGACCAGGTCGCGGTGGCGGCGACGGTCTCGCCGCCGAAGCTGGTCGGCGTGACGCCAGGGAACAGCGCCATGAACGACACCAGCATCACCGCGAGGTAGTTCTGGTAGGCCTGCTCGGTCAAGCGCCGCGACGACGCCTCGGCCGGGCCGATCGCCGCCGCAGCATTGATCGACACGGCGACGAACAGCAGGCCCAGCAGCGCCGCGGCGGCGGCGGCGGTGGCGGCGTAGAACGGCGACCAGCGATCCATCGGCGGCTCGCGTTTGAGCGGCTGGCGCGATCAAACCCGAAACGCCGACGGCGTCAACCAGCCGCGCCGCGCGTTTTGTCGCGGCGCCGCCAGAATAGGCCGCCGCCGAGCGGCGGGCCGAACATGACGGCCTCGCCGAGCAGGATTAGCGGCGCGCCGAGAATCGCCCAGCGGCTCCAGACATAGCCCTCCAACAGCGAGGAGACCGCCAGCGCGATCACCGGCGACAGCACCGTGGTGTAGGCGGCGCGCGCGGGGCCGACGCGCGCGACCAGCGCCAGGTAGGCGAGGAAGCCAAACACCGAGCCGATCGCCGCGAGATAGACGAGGCCGCCGAGATAGGCCGGGGTCAGCGTCGGCTTAAGCGAGAGGCCGCGCGCAGCCGCCGTCGCGGCGAGGATCGCCGTCCCCCAGGTCATCGCCCGCGCCATCGCGTTGGGCAGGTCGCCGGCGACGCGCGTCGCCGGCTGCGAGACGAAATTGCCGAGCGAGAAGCAGTACGCGCCGGCAAGCGCGAGGGCGACGCCGAGCGGCGCCCCGCTCGCCGCCGTCGCCGCGGCGAGCTGGTCGGCGAACAGGCAGGCGACGCCCGCCGCGCCGAGAGCCGCGCCGAGGATCGCGTTCAAGCCCGGCCGGACGCCGCGCAGCAGCCACATATTGGCGACGTTGAACGCCGGCGCGATCGCGAACACCACCGCCACCACGCCGCTCGGGGTGAAGCGCTCGGCGTTGTAGAAGCAGAGGAAATTGCCGCTGAAGAGCACGATTCCGAGCGCCAGCAGCCAGAGATGGGCGCGCCACGGCACGCGCTTGAGCCGCCCGGTCGCGGCGAGCCCCGCCCACATCGCCGCGGAAGCGAGGAAGAAGCGCCAGAAGATCGAGGTCTCCGGCGGCGTCGGGCCGAGCTGCAGCTTGATGGCGTACCAGGTGAGCCCCCAGGCGACGACGACCGAGGCGAACAGCAGCGGAGTGACGAGGTTGTTCGAACGCGACATGGGCGCCTTCCTGCCCGATCGGAAGCGAAAAGTCCGCCCGTTTACGCTGGCGATTGTCGCGATCTTGCGCAGAATTTTCGCGTTTCGCTCGAAGGCCCGCTTGAGCAGGCGGGCGCGACGGGCTTTTATCGTCGCTAAGAACCATGACGACGGCGCTTCGGGACTACACGGTTTTTCGCTATCTGAGCGGCGCGGGCCTGCCGCTGCGCGCCTCGGCGCAGCTCGGCGCCGGCGTGTTTGCCGCCGTCTGGGACCGCGACGAGACCGCCGAGGCCGTGTACGACGATCCCAACCACCACACCCTGAGCCTCTACGTGTCGGGCGGCGACCAGTTCCGCCGCCGGCGGGGCGAGACGCTGCTGCCGAGCTTCGGCGCGGGAAGCCTGTGCCTGATGCCCCAGGGCGCGAGCTCGCAATGGGACGTAAGCGGGCCAGTGCAAATGTTCCATTTCTATTTCTCGCGCCAGGCGCTGGAGCTGGCGGTCGGCGAGGCGACGCGGACGCGGGGGCCCGCCGCGCTGCGCGAGATCCCCTATTTTCGCGACGCCGCTCTCGAAAGCCTTATCCGCTCCGCCGTCCTGCCGCTGCATTGGAGCGAACCGTCGGAACGCATCGCCGCGGGCGAGGCGGGCGAGCGGCTGCTCGCCACTGTCGCGGCGCGGCTGACCGAGCGCCCCAGGAGCTTGCGCCCGGCGCGCGGCGGCCTTGCCCCTGCGACGCTGAGAAGGATCGCCGACTACGTCGCCGCCCATTGCGGCGAGCCGATCGGCCTTGGCGATCTCGCCGCGCTGGCGGGCGCGAGCCCCTATCATTTCGCCCGCGCCTTCAAGCGCTCGACCGGCGAAAGCCCGCACGCCTTCGTCACCCGCCAGCGCGTCGAGCGCGCCAAGGCGGCGCTCAGCGGCCGGGCGCCGCTGGCCGAGATCGCGCGGGCGTGCGGCTTCGGCGGCCCGAGCCATTTCGCCCAGCGCTTCCGCGCGGCGACCGGCCTGACGCCGTCGCAATACCGGCGGCTGTGAGCGCGCGTAGCGGCTCAAAGCTGACGCTTGGCGCCGTTCTCGACATGGCGCAGATAGGCGGAATGCGGAAATTGCGGGGGTGAGATCTCACGCCCGGCCAAGATGGTCGCGCGCAAGTTTGCGTTTCGTCTTGGTCCTCGCTCTCGCGCCGCCGGCAGCGATCCGTTGAGCGGCGGCGCGCAACGCGGGGTCGGCGGCGCGATGGCGGCTTCCATAAGCGCCCGGATCGACCAATGGCGGCCGCATGTGGACGGGCGCGAGGTCTGGCCTGGACGTCGATTAGCGTCGTAACGCCTTGAAGACATTTGTAGCGCCTGGGTCAGGCCTGGGCGGCGATTTACACTCCCACGGCCGCAGCCGCTGAAACACGGACCAGCGCGCCCGCGACAGCGGCCATGCGACAACGCGCCGAGGCGACGCGACGACGTGCGCGCCGTAACCAGGAATAGCTCGCCGCCGGCAGCATTCGCGCGGGGAGCGACTGCGCAAGGGAGCATCGCATGCCCTTCTACAAGACACTGCTCTGCTTCTCGCCCTGGCTGGCCTTCCTGATCATCGCCCGCGACAGCCTGTTGCAGGTCAAGATCGCGCTCGCTGTCGCCTTCGCGCTAACGATCGTGATGGGGATCACGAAGCTTCACCGCGGCATCCTGCTGTGGGCCGGTCTCGCCTTTTTCGCGGCGGCTTCGATCGCGGTCATCGGCTTCGACAACGCCTGGACCGAACGCCATCTCGGCGTGCTCGCCAATGGAACGCTGGCGGCCGCGAGTTTCTTCGGCATGGCGAGAGGGCGCCCGTTCACGCTCGACTACGCCAAATCCCACACTGATCCGGCGCTGTGGGAAAGCCCGTTGTTCCTGCGGACCAACAACATGCTGACCGGCGTCTGGGGCGTCGCGTTCATCGTCAACCTGCTGTTCGCCTGGGGGAAGATGGAGCATTTTGCGTTCTCGGCGCTTGCCTATGAGCTGCTCGCCTACGCGATCCTAATCGGCGCGGCGCTGCTCACCAGTTGGTATCCGAAGCACGTCCACGCGCGCGCGCAAGCCGCGCGGAGCTGACGCGCGATCGCCGGTTCCGGCATGGCGCTGGCTTGCGGCCGTCGTTCGCCGCGTTTGATCATGACCGCCGCCCCGGCTCCCGCGGCGCGGTCGCGCCGAGTCCCGCGTGCCGAAATTCGCCGTGACTACCGCCACGGCGCGCGCGGCGTTCGGGGGCGACGGCGATCTTAGAACCGACGACAAACGCCTCACGGAAATCCGCCAATAGCGGACCCTCGTTTGCAACGCGTCGGCGACCACGAAACGCTCATCAGGCAGCCAATGATCGAAAGTCCAAGGCTTGGAGCCCGTAGCGGGATGTCGCGAAAGGGTCGAATGCGGCTCTCCCAGCCAAGACCCGTCCGAGCGCCAACTGTCAAACGTGGACCACCAGCGCGTCCGGACAGCGAATGGAATCGACTCGCCCTCATTCGACATCCTCCGCCAACGAAAAGAGAGGATCGGCGGCGCGGAGGGTCGGTGGCGGCGGCCGCTTGTGGGCGCGACCGGCGGCCGCGCTCTCTCCATGCACTCAGACGCGCTCGCCGAGCGCGTCTACAAGCGCGGCTGTGACGGGCCCTACTCCGCCGCGGCGCGCAGCGCCAGGCAGCGCGTGAGCTGGGCGCGCAGCGGCGCCGGTTTCAGCGGCTTGTTGAGCAGCGCGACGTCGGCCAGCGCCGCCGCCTCGCTGACTTCGTGGCTCCGGTCGGCGGTGGCGAGAATCGCCGCGACCGGTTGGCCGATGCGCCGGCGCAGCGCCGCGATGGCGGCGAGGCCGTCGCCTTGGTCGAGGTGGTAGTCGGCGACGATCGCGTCGGGCGCGCCGTCGAGCGCGGCGAGCGCCTCCAGCGCCTCGTCGAGCCCGCGCGCGATGGCGACGCGGCAGCCCCACTTGCCGAGCAGCGTGCGCATGCCGTCGAGCACCAGCGGCTCGTTGTCGATCGCCAGCACGCGCATGCCGCTCAGCGGCTCGCCGACGAAGGTCAGCTCCAACGCCGGCGATCGCGCCGAGACGAGCGCGGCGAGGCGCGCCGCGCCAAGCGGCGCGGTCACCGCAAACAGCGATCCCACCCCCGGCTTGGAGCGCAGCGTCACCGCGTGCCCGAGCGCTCTGCCCAGGCGCTCGACGATCGACAGCCCCAGGCCGAGGCCGCGCGCCGCCCGGGCGCCCTGCTCGAGGCGCTGGAACTCCTCGAAAATCTGGCGCTGCTGGCCGACGGGAATGCCGATGCCGGTGTCCCAAACCTCGATCCGCGCCGCCCCGTCGATCCGTCGGCAACCGACCAGCACCCGACCCTTCAGCGTGTACTTGACCGCGTTGGAGACCAGGTTCTGCAGCATCCGGCGCATCAACCGGCGATCCGAACGAATGACCACGGAGGTCGCGACGAAGCGCAGCGCCAGGCCCTTGGCGAGCGCGCTGGGCGCGAACTCGATCTCGAGCTGACGGAAGATGTCGCTCACCGGGAAGTCGACGATCTCCGGCTTGATCGCGCCGGCGTCGAGCCGCGAGATGTCGAGCAGCGCGCCGAGGATCTCCTCCACCGCTTCGAGCGAAGCGTCGACGTTGCGCGCCAGCGCGACGCGCTCCTCCGCGCTCGCGTCGGCGACGCATTCGGCGAGCGAGCTGGCGTAGAGGCGCGCGGCGTTGAGCGGCTGGAGAATGTCGTGGCCCGCCGCGGCGAGGAAGCGCGTCTTGGAGAGATTGGCCTCGTCCGCCTCGGTCTTGGCGCGCGCCAGCGCCTCGTTGAGGCGTTCGAGCTCGGCGGTGCGCGCCTGAACGCCCTGCTCCAGGCGTTCGTTGGCGGCGGCGAGCGTCTCTTCGGCGCGCACCGTCTCGGTGACGTCGGCGTAGGTGGTGACGACGCCGCCGTCCGGCAGCCGCGCCGAACGCACCTCGATGACGCGCTGCGAGGGACGGAGGCGCAGGCGCTGCGGCGTTTCGTCGTTGAGCAGGCTCTCCAGCCGCTCGGCGACCAGGTCCTCCGGCGATCCCGGCCCATAGGCGCCGCGCGCGGCGTTGAAGCGCACGATCTCCTCGAGGCCCACGCCGAGCCTCAGCATCGACGGCGGCAGGTCGAAGAAATCGGCGAACTGGCGGTTCCAAGAGGTCAGCGCGAGATTGGAATCGAACACGGTGACGCCCTGGCGGGCGTGGTCGAGCGCCTGCTGCAATTGATCGCGGCTCGATTGGATCGCCGCCGCGGCGTCGTCGATCAGTTTCAGCGCCGACTTGCCGGACATCGCCGGCCGGCCGAGCACCAGCGACAGCACCATGCGCGAGGTCGACGCGCCGATCGCCGCCGACAACAGGTGCTCGGCGTAGCGGACGAGATAGGCGTCCGCGGAATCGCTCGGCTCGACATTGAGCCCGCGCTCGGCGAGGAAGGTCTCGAAGGCGCGCCGCGCGCGCTCCGCGCCGAGGTAGCGCGCTACCGTCGCCTCGAGCTCGCCGACCGTCGTCGAGGCGCGCCACAGGCGGAACGCCGGCGGCTTGCCGCTCGGTGCGGCGCTGACGAAGGCCGTCGCCTGCATGCGCTCGAGCGGCGTCGCCTGCCGGGTCAGCGAAATGAGGACATAGGCGGCGAGGTTGGCGCCGAGCGACAGGACGACGCCGCCGACCAGCGGATAGGACGAGAAGCTCACCAGCGCCGCCGGCCTCAGCCAGGCCACGCCGAGCGGCCCGACGTCGAGGAAGCCGCTGAGCGCGCCGCCGGCGTCGAGCGACGGCAGGAACAGAAGGTAGAGCCAGACCAGCGAGCCGATGGCCATGCCGGCGACGGCGCCCCGGGCGGTGCCGCGCCGCCAGACGAGGCCGCCGAAAAACGCCGGCGCGATCTGCGCCACCGCGGCGAAGGAGAGAAGGCCGATCTCCGCCAGCGCTGCGCCGCTCGCCAGCCGCGCGTAGAGAAAACCGAGAAACAGCACGCCGAGGATCGCCAGGCGCCGCGCCAGCAGCACCCGGGCGCCGATCTCGCCCGCCGCCGCCTCGTTGCGGCCGGCGCCGCCGCGCAACAGCACCGGCATGACGAGATTGTTGGAGACGGTGATCGCCAGCGCGATCGACTCGACCACCACCATCGCCGTCGCCGCCGAGAGGCCGCCGATCATGGTCGTCAACGCGAGGCCGCGCGCGCCGGCGGCGAGCGGCAAAGCGAGCACGGTGAAGTCGCGATCGATCGCGCCGTCGGCGAAGGTGGCGAGACCGGCGATCGCCAGCGGCGCGACGAACAGATTGATGAGGACGAGATAGAGCGGAAACAGCCACGCCGCCGCGGCCATGTCGCCGGGATCGCGGTTCTCGACCACGCCGACGTGGAACTGGCGCGGCAGCAGCACGATCGCCAACGCAGAGAGCAGGGTCGTGATCGCCCAATTGGCGGGATCGGGCGGCGAGCGGATCGCCGCGCCGACGCGAGGATCGCTGGCGACGATGTGCGACAAGTCGCTCGAGCCGCCGAACAGACCCCAGACGACGAAGGCGCCGACGGCGAGAAAGGCGGCGAGCTTGACCACCGATTCGAGCGAGATGGCGAGGATCAGCCCGTCCTGGTGCTCGCTCGAATCAATGCGCCGCGTGCCGAAGGCCATGGCGAAGGCGGCGAGCAGCAGCGTCATCGCGAGATAGAACGCGGTCGACGGCTTGCCGGCGGAGAGATGGCCGCGCTCGAACGAGGCGACCACCATCATGATCGTCTCGGCGATCGCCTTGAGCTGCAGGGCGATATAGGGGGCGGAGGCCATCAGCGCGACCAGCGCGGCGATCGCCGCCGCCGCCTGCGACTTGCCGTAACGGGCGGACACGAAGTCGGCGACGGTGGTGAGGTTCTGCGCCCGCGACAGCGCGGCGATGCGCGCCGTCAGCGGGCGGGCGAAGGCGATCACCAGGATCGGGCCGATGTAGATCGGCAGGAAGTCGAGCCCGTGCGCCGAGGCGACGCCGACCGAGCCGTAATAGGTCCACGAAGTGCAGTAGACCGCGAGGCTCAGCGCGTAGACCAGCGCGCGCCGCTTGCCGACCAGCACGCGCGGCCCCGCCCGATCGCCCCACCAGGCGACGGCGAAGAGAAAGAAGACATAGCCGATCGCGACGGCGATGACGGTCGAGCCGTTCAACATGGCGCGGAATTGGGCGGACAGGCCATTGAGGAATTCTAATCTGTAATGGCCGCCGCGTTAAGGGGAATTCGGCGGGGAGGACGGAATCGTGGTAGAATTCGCGCCGGCTTGATCGATTCCACCCGCCCTCGTCCGCCCCCTCGGGCCGCCTTCCCCCGCAAGCGGAAGAAGGGGAGCGGCGGCGTCTCACCCCAACCGCCGCGCTCCGTCGAGCCTCGGAGAGGTTCTTCCCCCCATGCGCAACCTCATCACCGACGTCCCCGGCCTCAAGGTCGGCAATGCGGACGACGCAAAGCTTGCTTCCGGCGTCAGCGTCGTCGTGTTCGACCAACCGGCGGCGGCGGGGATCGCGACGCCGGGCGGCGCGCCGGCGCTGCGCGACACGGCGCTGCTCGCCCCCGAGATGACGGTGGAGCGCATCGACGCCATCGTCCTCTCCGGCGGCTCGGTCCACGGCCTCGACGCGGCGGGCGGCGCGATCGCCTGGCTCAATGAGCATGGCCGCGGCTTCGCGGTCGGCAGCGCACGGGCGCCGATCGTCCCCGGCGCGGCCTTGTTCGACCTCGACAACGGCGGCGACAAGAACTGGGGCCGCCCAGCGCCCTATGGCGAGCTCGCCTACGCCGCCGCGGCGCGGGCGGACTTCGACTTCGCGCTGGGAACCGCCGGCGCGGGCTACGGCGCGACGATTTGCGGCCTCAAAGGCGGGCTCGGCTCGGCGAGCGCGCTCACGTCGCAGGGCTACGTCGTCGGCGCGCTCGCCGCCGTCAATTCGGTCGGCCGCGCGACGCGGGGAGAAGCGCCCTATTTCTGGGCGGCCCCCTACGAGCGCGACGGCGAGTTCGGCGGCCTCGGCGAGGGCGGCGCCCTTCCGCCCGCCGCGCTCGAGCTGGCGCTGAAGCGCGCGAATCCCGGCGCCACCACGCCCGCCGTCGTCGCGACCGACGCGCCGCTCGACAAGGCGATGGCGACGCGCCTCGCCGTCATGGCCTCGGCCGGCTTCGCGCTGGCGCTACGCCCGGCCCACGCGCCGCTCGACGGCGACGTCGTCTTCGCCGCTTCGACCGCGCGCGCCGGCCGCGCGCCCGACCTCGTCGACCTCACCGAGATCGGCATGCTCGCCGCCGACTGCCTCGCGCGGGCGATCGCGCGCGGCGTCTACGAGGCGACGGCGCTGCCGTTTAGCGGCGCGAAGCTGAGTTGGCGCCAGCGCTACGGCGCGGCGCCTGCGCCTCCGGACGCATAAGAATTGCCTTTGCCGCGCTTCGCGGCCGATGTACCTCTGTCAACGCCGAGCCGCGGCGAGGCTGCCGGGGAAGAAAAAGCGATGATCGGGATGGGCGGCTTTGCGCGCCTGCTGGTCATGGGATTCGGCACTCTGCAATTGACCGCCGAGTGTCCGGCGCAGCAGTCGCCGCGTGAATTGCGCGAAAAGTCCGTCGTGTTGAACTGGAGCGAGATCCGCACGGTGAAAGCTATCTCCGGCCAGGTGTCCGGCCGAGAATTCACCTCCCGGTTCGACGCGACCTTTGAGCTGTACGTTAGTGCGCTGGGACGAGTTTTCAGCACGTTCAAGCGCGTCAGCGGGACACACGTCTTTGACGACTCCAATGAGATTTCGGGAACCGGGAAAAAACCCCCACTTTGGCGATTTCAGGGCGGCGCCCTCGTCGCCGATCAGGCTTTTGTTCGGGGCGCGCGAAGGATCGCGATCAGTTTCGGCGATCAGTTCAACACCTGCTCCGTCAGCGTCGTTTACAGGAAGGAGGGCGAAGCAAAGCCTATTATCTTCGCACCGTCTGTTCCTGGCGATGAATCGCAATACGAAGCAATCGACATAAAATTACTTTCGACAGGTTGTTCGATGCGGCAGGGCAATATTTTCGCCAATCCTCAATGAAGGATACGACGGCAAGCCGATCAACGAACGACGTCCTCGCTGCGCCGTCGGCCTCGCGGGGCGCCATCATTTATCGGTCATGAGTCCGGCCCCTAACCAAATCGTTCCGCGCGGAACGGTTTCGGATCGACGAACGGCGTTTCGCCCGCCATCAATTCGGCGATGAGCCGTCCGCTCACCGGGCCGAGCGTCAGGCCGAGATGCTGGTGGCCGAAGTCGAACCACAGGCCCTGGTGGCGCGGCGCGGGGCCGATCACCGGCGCCATGTCGGGCAGGCACGGTCGTTTGCCGAGCCACGGCGCCGGATCGAGCCGCTGGCCGAGCTGCGGCATGAACTCGCGCCCGAACGGCTCGAGCCGGTCGAGATGGGCCGACGACGGCGGATCGTCGCGGCGCGCGAATTCGGCGCCGGTCGTCAGCCTGATCCCTCGGCTCATCGGCGTCAGCACATAGCCGCGCTCGAGATCGAGCACCGGGTGGTTGAGGAACGCGCCGCCCTGGGCGGCGTAGTGCATGTGGTAGCCGCGCTTGGCGCCCATGGGAAAGCGGTAGCCGAACGCGCTCGCGAGGTCGGAGGTCCACGCCCCCAGCGCCACGACGGCGGCGGAAGCCTGCAGCGGCCCGTCGGCGGTGGTCAGCGCCCAGCCGTCGCCCGACTGCCTCAGGCTCAGCGCGTCGCCGACGACGAAGCGGCCGCCGCGCTTGACGAACAAGCGCGCGTAGGCCTGCGTCAGCGCTTGCGGATCGGAGGTGGTCAGCGGCTCGGGGTAATGGACGCCCCCGACGACGACCTCGCCGAGATGGGGCTCGAGCGCCAGCAGTTGCTCGCGGTTCAACAGGACGCTCGGCAGGCCGAACGGCTTCGTCTCCTCGACGTCGGCGAGCGCGAGGTCTTCGCCGCGCCTGGTGCGGTAGGCCTTGATCCAGCCGCCTTCGCGCAGCAGCGCCTCAGCCTCGGCCGGCTCGGCGAAGGCGCGATGCTCGGCGATGCAGCGTCCGACCAGCCCGCGCATCGCCATCGCCGTCGCCAGCCGCCCCTTCGGCGAAGAGGCGAGGAAATAGCGCATGAGCCACGGCGCGAGGAACGGCAGCGCCATGTAACGGATATGCACGCGCGGATCGAGCTGAAGCGCGGCGGCGGCGATCTCGCCCAGCGCGCGCGGAAACATGTAGGGGAAGATCGCCTCGCTCTGGATGATGCCGGTGTTGCCGGCGCTGGTCTCCGACGCGACGAAGTCGACGCGGTCGATCAGCGTCGCCGCGCGCCCCTTGGCCTGCAGGTGCAGAGCGGCGGAAACGCCGACGATCCCTGCGCCCAAGACGACGATGTCGGTTCGGTTCGACACGCGGCGTGTCTCCTTAAAGCTGAGGCCTGCGCGGCGCCCGGTCGCAGCGATGGAGGAGGGCTCGAAATTCGCGCCGCCTTCCTATAGACCGCTCCAGACTGCTGTCCAAGGAAGGCCGTCGGCATGATCCCTCGCTATTCTCGCCCGGAAATGCTCAAGATCTGGGCGCCCGAGACGCGCTTCAAGATCTGGTTCGAGATCGAAGCGCACGCCTGCGACGCGCTCGCCGAGCTCGGCGTCATCCCCAAGGAAAGCGCCAAGGCGATCCGCGACAAGGCGGGGCGCGTCGCCTTCGACCCCCAGCGCATCGAGGAGATCGAGCGCGTGACGAAGCACGACGTCATCGCCTTCCTCACCCATCTCTCCGAGTTCATCGGCTCGGAATCGCGCTTCGTCCACCAGGGCATGACCAGCTCCGACCTGCTCGACACCTGCCTCGCCGTGCAGCTCAGCCGCGCGAGCGACATCCTCATCGCCGACGTCGACGCGCTGCTTGGCGCGCTGAAGCGGCGCGCCTACGAACACAAGCTGACGCCGACGGTCGGCCGCTCGCACGGCGTCCACGCCGAGCCGACCACCTTCGGCCTCAAGCTCGCGGTCGCCTACGCGGAGTTCGCGCGCGCAAGAGCGCGGCTGGTCAACGCGCGGGCGGAGATCGCCACCTGCGCCATCTCCGGCGCGGTCGGCACCTTCGCCAACATCGATCCGCGCGTCGAAGCGCATGTGGCGAAGATGATGGGCCTGACGCCGGAGCCGATCTCGACCCAGGTGATCCCGCGCGACCGCCACGCCGCCTTCTTCGCCGCGCTGGCGGTGGTCGCCTCGTCGGTCGAGCGGCTGGCGGTCGAGATCCGCCATCTGCAGCGCACCGAGGTGCTGGAGGCGGAGGAGTATTTCTCCGCGGGGCAGAAGGGCTCCTCGGCGATGCCGCACAAGCGCAATCCGGTCTTAAGCGAGAACCTCACCGGCCTCGCGCGCATCGTGCGCTCGGCGGTGGTTCCGGCGCTGGAGGACGTCGCGCTGTGGCACGAGCGCGACATCTCGCATTCGTCGGTCGAGCGCATGATCGGCCCCGACGCGACCGTCACCCTCGACTTCGCGCTGGCGCGGCTCGCCGAGGTGATCGACAAGCTGGTCGTCTATCCCGACGCCATGCGCAAGAATCTCGACCGCCTCGGCGGCCTCGTCCATTCGCAGCGCGTGCTGCTGGCGCTGACCCAGAAGGGCGTGTCGCGCGAGGACGCTTACGCGCTGGTGCAGCGCAACGCGATGGCGGCGTGGCGCGGCGAGGGCGACTTCCTCAGCCTGCTGAAGGCCGACAAGGAGGTGGCGAAGGCGCTGAGCCCCGCCGAGCTCGAACCGCTCTTCGACCTCGGCTATCACCTCAAGCGCGTCGACGAGATTTTCGCGCGCGTGTTTGGGGAGTAACGAGCGGGCGAGGTGACGGGCGGGCGCCAGCGGCCGCGCGCTCAGGCGACTTTTCGAGTGGCGACTGAACAAGCCGCCGCCATAATCGGAGCGGCGAACGCCTCTCCCCGCTTCCGCGGGGCGAGGGGGATCAAGCTCCCGCCTGTTCTCGCTCGCGGCGCTCCTTGATGAAGCGCTCGAACTCCTCGCGGTCCCTGGCGCGGCGAACCCGGTCGAGAAATTCCGAGAACTCGCGCGCGGCGTCTTCGAGCCTGCGTCGCTCCGCTTCCAGGCGGGCGAGCTCGGCCGCCTTCCAAGCGTCGAACGCGGCGTTGCCGCTCGAGCCCGCGCCGAACCGCTCCTCCCGACCCCACGGCGTCTCGGCCCAGGCGCGGCGCGCCTCGCGACAGCGCGCCGTCACGAAGCTCTCGAGGTCGCCGCCGCCGAATTTGCCCTGCCAGAACTTGTAGGCCAGCACGGCGAGCCCGATTGGCCAGAAGATAACGAATCCCAGCGCCATGACGATCAGCTCGAACGCCGTCCAGCGCATCGTCCAGCCGCGCCTCCGCCAGCGCGCCCATCGCCAATCGTCGGGGCCGAACCGCCGTTCGCGGCCGCCGCGGGCCGCGCCTTGCGCCCAGCTCATCGAGAGCCTCCCTGGTTTCGCGCCGCGCCCGGTTCGTGGGGCCGGCCGGCGGGAGATTGGGCGGCGCGCCGCCCGGCGCAAGGCGCCCGCGACGATTTTTCCTCGATCCCCGCCTCGGCCCGCCTCGCCGCTTTGCGCGCCGGCGCGCCGCGCTTATATCAGGCGCTCGCCGCCGATTAGGAGCGCCCCCCGTGCTTCGAATAACCCTCGCCGCCGTCGCCCTCGGCCTCGCCCTCGTCGCGGCCGCGGCGGACACCGCCGACAAGACGGTTCCGCGAAACGCCGCCGAGCTGCATTTTTCCTTCGCCCCGGTGGTCAAGAAGGTCCAGCCGGCGGTGGTCAACGTCTACGCCTCGCGCGTCGAGACGATGGGGCATAACCCGCTGTTCGACGATCCGATCTTCCGCCAGTTTTTCGGCGAGCAGGGGCGCCAGTCGCGCGTCGCGCAGTCGCTCGGCTCGGGCGTCATCGTCGACCCGAGCGGCCTCGTCGTCACCAACCATCACGTCATCGAGGGCATGACCGAGGTGAAGGTGGCGCTGTCCGACCGGCGCGAGTTCCCCGCCAAAGTGGTCCTGCGCGATCCGCGCGCCGACCTCGCGGTGCTGAAGATCGACGCCAACGAGCGCTTCCCGGCGCTGGAGATGGGCGATTCGGACGCCATCGAGGTCGGCGACGTCGTGCTGGCGATCGGCAATCCGTTCGGCGTCGGCCAGACGGTGACGCAAGGCATCGTCTCGGCGCTCGCCCGTACTCAGATCGGCATCAACGACTACGGCTTCTTCATCCAGACCGACGCGGCGATCAACCCCGGCAATTCCGGCGGCGCGCTGGTCGACCTCGACGGCAGGCTAGTCGGGATCAATTCGGCGATCGTCTCGCGCTCGGGCGGAAGCGTCGGGATCGGCTTCGCCATTCCCGTCAACATGGTCAAAAGCGTAGTGACGGCGGCGGAGAACGGCGGCGCGGTGCGGCGGCCGTGGCTCGGCGCCGGCCTGCAGAACGTCACCAAGGACATCGCCGATTCGCTCGGCCTCGACCGGCCGGCCGGGGCGTTGGTGGTCAGCGTCTTCCCCGGCGGCCCCGCCGCCGACGCCGGGCTGAAGCGCGGCGACGTCGTCACTGCGATCGACGGCCGCGCCGTCGACGACGCCGAGGGCGTCGGCTTCCGCCTCGGCGTCAAGCCGCTCGGCGGCGCCGCGACCCTGACCGTGCTGCGCGACGGCAAGCCGCTGGCGCTGCCGCTGAAGCTCGCCGCCGCGCCGGAGACGCCGCTGCGCGACGCGATTCGGCTGAAGAGCCGCTCGCCGTTCGAAGGGGCGCTGGTGATGAACGTCTCGCCGGCGGTCGCCGAGGAGCTGTCGCTCGACAACGTCAGCGAGGGCGTGGTGGTCGCCGACGTCGCCGAAGGCTCGCTCGCCGCCAATTTCGGCCTGCAGAAGGGCGACGTCGTGCTCGCGGTCAACGGCGTCAAAATCGCGTCGACGCGCGACCTCGACGCCGTCAGCGGGCGGGCCGCCCGCTATTGGGATCTCACCATCGCGCGCGGCGGCGAAGTGATCCGCTCGCGCATCGGCGGCTGACGGCGCGCCGTCACGCCGCCTTGGCGGCCGGCTTGCCCTTGCCGCGCGACAAGCGGCGCTTCAGCGAGGCCCACAGCGCGCGCATCTCGTTCGCCGCGGCGCCGCTGGGGTTGATCTCGGTGACGCCGAGGCCGTGGCGCGCCGCTTCCTGATAATCGACGCGGGCCAGCACCAACGGCGACAATAAGCCGCCCATCTCCTCCAGCGCGGCCACCGCGTTGTCGACCCGCGCCGATTGTTGGGCCGGCGGGCATTGGTTGAGCAGGAAGACAAAATCGGCGCCGGCCGCGCGCAGCGAGTCGCGCGTCTGCACGCTCGCCCAGAGATCGAAGACGCTCGGCCGCGACGGGATGATGCTGAGGTCGGCTTCGCGCATCGCCGCCGCCGCGGCGGCGCCGTCAGCGCCGGGGGTGTCGAGGATCGCCAGCGTGATCCCCTTCTTCTCCAGCGTGGCGAGCAGGCCGGGCAGCTTGCCCGCGCTCGCAGCGATGACGCCGACGTCGTCGTATTCTCGCGTCTTCGACCAGCTCAACAGCGACGCCTGCGGGTCCATGTCGACGACGCAGACCCGCTCGCCGACATCCTTGGCGGCGACCGCCAGCGAGGACGCGATGGTGCTCTTTCCTGAACCGCCTTTCTGAGTAGTGAATGCGATGGTTCGCATGGGTTCCGTCCTCATCGATTCTCGCGCCGTGGGGCGAATCGCCGCCCGGATCGATAATTGACTTCGCTACGCATATTTGCCGCCATCATGGTTAACAAAGTGTAACGATTACGCCCAAGACGTGGCGAAACCCTCGCTTTTCCGTAGCGACGATGCGTGGGGACGATGACGAAGCGCGTCTTTCTCTGCGTCAGTCGCCGTCGAGCGGCGCGACGCCTTTAGGTTTGCCGTCGACCGACAGCGCGATCTTCTCGATGCGCATTTCGGCGTTCTTGAGCAGGCGGTCGCAATGGGCCTTCAACGCCTCGCCGCGTTCGTAGAGCTTGATCGAGTCGTCGAGCGCGACAGCGCCCTTCTCCAGCTTGTCGACGATCGCTTCGAGCTCGGCGAGCGCCGCCTCGAAGGGCATGGCGGCGATGTCGGCGGGCGCATCAGTCATGGCGGGGTCCTCGTGTCGCGCGGCGGCGGCCGGGCGCGCAGCGTCCGGCCTGCTTAGCGCGGGCGCCTCAGAGCGGCAAGACGGTGGTCTTCTTCACGGTGCGCAGCGTCATCGTCGACTGCACGCGCGCGACGCCGGGAAGCTGGGTGAGGATCTCGGTGTGGATGCGCTCGAAGTCGCTGGCGTCGCGAAAGGCGACGCGCAGCATGTAGTCGGAAACGCCGGCGAGCAGATAGCACTCGAGGATCTCGGCGTGGCGGCTGGCCTCGCGCTCGAACCGGTCGAGCGCGGCGCGGCCCTGCTGGTCGAGCGACACCGCGACGAAGGCGACGCCGGGCAAACCCACCGCGACGGAATCGAGCAGCATCACGTAGCCGGCGATGATCCCGCCCTCCTCCAGCGCGCGCACCCGCCTGAGGCACGCCGATTGCGAAAGGTGCACCCGCTCGGCCAGCTCGGCGTTGGTCAGGCGGCCGTCGCGCATCAGCTCGCGCAGAATCGCCCGGTCGCGATCATCGATTTCGTCAATTCGCATGATCTTTCTCGAATTTTGATTTCGTCCGCACAATCTGCCGATGCGCAAGCGCGCCGGTCTCCCTTCGCAGGGAAATGTCTCCATCGCCGCAGGATTATAGCGCAGTAAGCGGAAAAAAGGAGGTCGTCATGCTGATCGGCGTGCCGAAGGAAATTAAGGACAACGAATTTCGCGTCGGGCTGACGCCCGGATCGGTCGCCGAGCTGACCCACCACGGCCATTCGCTGCTGGTCGAGAAATCGGCGGGGGTCGGGTCGGGCCTCGGCGACGACGAATACGCCGCGGCCGGCGCGACTTTGGTCGAGTCGGCGCCCGAGATCTACGCCCGCGCCGAGATGATCGTGAAGGTCAAGGAGCCGCTCGCCGCCGAGCGCAAGCTGCTGCGCCCTAGCCAGATTCTCTACACTTATCTGCATCTTGCGCCCGATCTGGCGCAGACCAAGGACCTTATCGCCAGCGGCGCGACCTGCATCGCCTACGAGACAGTGACCTCGCCTTCCGGCGGCCTGCCGCTCTTGACGCCAATGTCGGAGATCGCCGGGCGGCTCGCGCCGCAGGTCGGCGCTCACGCGCTGGAGAAGGCGCAGGGCGGCCGCGGCGTGCTGATCGGCGGCGTCACCGGCGTGCCCGCCGCGGACGTGGTGATTCTCGGCGGCGGCGTCGCCGGCGCCAACGCGACGACCATCGCGCTCGGCATGGGCGCCAACGTCACTGTGGTCGACAAGTCGATCGACGCGCTGCGCCGCCTCGCCGCCCAGTTCGGCACCGGCTTGCGCACCATCCATTCGACGCGCGCGGCGATCGCCGAGCTGATCACGCGCGCCGACCTGGTGATCGGCGCGGTGCTGGTGGCGGGCGCCACCACGCCCAAGCTGGTGACGCGGGCGATGCTGCCGACGATGAAGCCCGGCGCGGTGATCGTCGACATCGCCATCGACCAGGGCGGCTGTTGCGAGACCTCGCGACCGACCACCCACTCGCACCCGACCTACGTCGTCGACGGCGTCGTGCACTATTGCGTCGCCAACATGCCGGGCGCGGTGGCGCGCACCTCGACCTTCGCGCTCAATAACGCGACGCTGCCGTTCGCGCTGGCGCTCGCCGACAAGGGTTGGAAGCAAGCGCTGAAGGACGACGTCCACCTGCGCGCCGGGCTCAACGTCCACGCGGGCAAGATTGCGTGCAAGCCGGTCGCCGAGGCGCACGGGCTCGCCTACACGCCCGCCGAGAGCGTGCTGGCGTAAGCGAGGATCGCCTTCGCGCCGATCGCCGTCGCGGAACGAGAACCCGCGGCGGCGGTCCGCCCCGTCGCCTCGTCCCCGCACGCGCGCGAATTCGCCGCCGGCGGGTTGACAGGCGCGCATGATCCAGTTCTGCTATCGCTTGAGTGGAGAGATGGAGCGCGCTGGTCGCGAGGGCCAATTCGACATTCGCCGCGCGCGGCGTTTCGATCTTCGAGACGATGTCGCGCCTCGCCAACGAGGCGGGCGCGGTCAATCTCGGCCAGGGCTTTCCCGAAGGGCTTGAGCCGCCGGAAGTCGTCGAGGCGGCGATGCGCGCCTCGCGCGACGGGCCGCACCAGTATCCGCCGATGCTCGGCGTTCCGGCGCTGCGTCAGGCGGCGGCGGAGAACGCGCGCCGCTTTCACAGGCTCGAGCTCGACTGGGAGCGCGAGGTTCTGGCGACCTCCGGCGCGACCGAGGGGATCGCCGCCGCGTTCCTCGGCCTCTTCAACCCGGGCGACGAGGCGATCGTGTTCGAGCCGGCCTACGACAGCTATCCCGTCGTGCTGCGACGCGCCGGCGTCAGGCCGGCGCCGGTGCGCCTCAAGCCGCCGCGCTGGGAGCTGCCGCGCGAGGAGCTGTTGGCGGCGATCGGGCCGCGCACGCGGGCGATCGTCGTCAACACGCCGATGAACCCGACCGGCAAGATCTTCTCCGCTGAAGAGTTGCGCTTCATCGCCGACTGCCTCCTCCGCCACGACCTGGTGGCGGTGACCGACGAGGTCTACGAGCGCCTGACATTCGACGGCCGCCGCCACAACAGCTTGTTCGCGCTCCCCGACGTGCGCGACCGGGTGGTGCGGATCAGCTCGGCGAGCAAGAGCTTCTCGGTCACCGGCTGGCGGGTCGGCTATCTCTTCGCCGAAGCGAAGCTGATGGCGCCGATCAGCCGCGCCCACCAGTACATCACCTTCGCCGCGCCGCCCGCCTTGCAGATGGCCGTCGCCTTCGGCCTCCGCCTGCCGAACTCCTATTTCGCCGGCCTCAGGGCGGCGCTGCAGCAGCGGCGCGACTTTCTCGTCGCCGGCTTGCGCGAGGCGGGGTTCGCGGTCGCCGACGCCGACGCGGCCTATTTCGCCCTCGCCGACGTCTCGCGCCTCGACCCCGACGGCGACGACGTCGCGTTCTGTCGGCGGCTGACGACGCAGGCGGGGGTGACCGCGGTGCCGGTCTCCGCCTTCTACGGCGACGGAGCGGTGCGCAGCCACATCCGCTTCTGCTTCGCCAAACGCGCCGAAACGCTCGCCGAGGCGCTGAAGCGACTGAAGCAATGGAGCGGTCAGGCGGGCCTTGAGCGCGTTGCGCGAGGCCAGGCGCGTTAGCTAATAATAGACCAACACGATAGACATACTTGACTTTCGCGCCGCGACCGGAGAGAGATCACAGCGCGTTCGCGCTTCCTGGCGCGGACCTCCCTATCCGACGAGTAACGGTCGCCATGACGATACCTTTTCGCGCCGCGACGCGCGCCTCCGCGCCGCCCCGTCCGGTCAAAGGGCCGCTGGAGCTGATCGGCGACACGCCGATGGTCGAGATCGCCAAGCTCGACGCGGGACCGTGCCGATTGTTCCTCAAGCTCGAAAGCGCCAACCCCGGCGGCTCGATCAAGGACCGGCCGGCGCTGGCGATGATCGAGGCGGCGGAGCGCGAGGGGCGGCTCAAGCCCGGCGGCGCGATCGTCGAGGCGACCGCCGGCAACACCGGCCTTGGCCTGGCGCTGGTCGCGGCGGCCAAGGGCTACCGCCTCATCCTCGTCATCCCGGACAAGATGAGCCGGGAGAAGATATTCCACCTCAAGGCGATGGGCGCCGAGGTGATCCTCACCCGCTCCGACGTCGGCAAGGGTCATCCCGACTATTACCAGGACATGGCGGCGCGGCTCGCCGCGGCGACGCCGGGCGCGATCTTCATCAACCAGTTCGGCAACCCCGCCAATCCCCTCGCCCACCAGACGGGAACCGGCCCGGAGATCCTCGCCCAGCTCGACGGCGAGGTCGACGCGATCGTCTGCGGCGTCGGCTCGGGCGGCACGCTGACCGGGATCAGCCGCTTCTTCGCCGAGCGCTCTCCCGCGACCGAGATCGTGCTCGCCGACCCGGCCGGCTCGATCTTGAAGGACGTGGTCGAGAAGCGACCCCCAGGCGAACCGGGAAGCTGGCTAGTCGAAGGCATCGGCGAGGACTTCGTCCCCGACATCGCCGACCTGTCGCGGGTGACGCGCGCCTATGCGGTGAGCGATGCGGAATCCTTCGCCGCGGCGCGCGAGCTCTTGAAGCGCGAGGGGCTGCTGGTCGGTTCGTCGACCGGCACGATGCTCGCCGCGGCGCTGAAATACGCGCGCGAGCAGACGAAGCCGAAACGCGTCGTCGTCCTCGCCCCCGACAGCGGCAACAAGTATCTCTCCAAGATGTTCAACGACTATTGGATGGAGGACCAGGGCTTCATCGAGCGGCCGCGCTCCGGCGACCTCCGCGACCTCATCGCCCGGCGACATGACCAGGGGGCGGCGGTGACGCTCGCGCCCGAAGACAAACTGCAGATCGCTTATGCGCGCATGAAGCTCTACGACGTCTCGCAACTCCCGGTGCTCAGCGGCGACCGCGTGGTCGGGCTGATCGACGAATCCGATCTGCTGCTGGCGGTGATCGAGGACCCGGCCCGCTTCGACCAGCCGGTCAGCGCCGCGATGTCGACCGGGATCGAGACGATCGCCGTCGACGCCCCGATCGGCGCGCTGCGCAAGCTGTTCGACAAGGGTTTCGTCGCGGTGGTGGTCGAGGGCGACCGCTTCCTCGGCCTCATCACCCGCATCGACCTGCTCAATCACCTCCGGCGCGAGAAGGACTGACGATGGCGAACGACGCGCAAGCGCGGAAGGCGGCGGGCGTCGCCACGCGCGCGATTCACGGCCGGCAGAAGCCCGACCCGGCGACCGGCGCGGTGATCACGCCGATCTACGCGACCTCGACCTTCGTCCAGTCGTCGCCGGGCGTTCCCGGAGCGTGGGAGTATTCGCGCTCCGGCAATCCGACCCGCGCAGCGTTCGAGGACGCGCTGGCGGAGCTGGAGGGCGGCGCGGCGGGCTTCGCCTTCGCCTCCGGGCTGGCCGCCGAGTCGGCCGTGCTCGAGCTGGTCGACCACGGCGGGCATGTCGTCGCTTCCGACGATCTCTACGGCGGCACCTGGCGCCTGCTCCACCGCGTGCGCGAGCGTTCGGCGGGCCTGAAGATCACCCATGTCGACGCCGGCGACCGCGCGGCGGTCGCGGCCGCCGTGACCCCCGAGACCAAGCTCATTTGGGTCGAGACGCCGGGCAACCCGCTATTGCGCATCGCTGACCTCGCCGGCGTCGCCGAGATCGCCCGCCCGCGCGGGATCCTGACGGTCGCCGACAACACCTTCGCTTCGCCGGCGACGCAGCGCCCGCTGGAGCACGGCGTCGACATCGTCGTCCATTCGGTGACGAAATACGTCAGCGGGCATTCCGACATCATCGGCGGCGCCGCGGTGGTCCGCGACGACCCCGACCTGATCGACCGCCTGCGCTTCCTGCAGAACGCCACCGGCGGCGTGCTCGACCCGTTTTCGAGCTTCCTCGCCTTGCGCGGCCTGCGCACCCTGCCGCTGCGCATCGAGCGGCACGCGGCCAACGCGCTCGCCGTCGCGCGCTTCCTCGAAGCGCACCCGAAGGTCGCGCGCGTGCTTTATCCCGGCCTTCCCAGCCATCCCCAGCACAATCTCGCGGCGCGGCAGATGGCGAACGGCGGCGGCATGGTCTCCCTGTTCGTCAAGGGCGAGCCTGGCGCGGCCGTTCGCGCCTTGCAACGGGTTCGTTACTTCGCGCTCGCCGAGTCGCTCGGCGGCGTCGAGAGCCTCATCGGCCACCCCTGGACGATGAGCCACGCCTCGATCCCCGAGCCCTTGCGCCGCGCCGCCGGAATCACGCCCGAGCTGATCCGGCTGTCGGTCGGCATCGAGGACGCCGACGACCTGATCGCCGATCTCGACCAGGCGCTCGAAGCCGCGTGAAACGGCGCGAGGCGGACGCCCTCGACTGGCGCGTTCGTCGGCGATGCGCTAAGCCGCCGCCGCCGGCCCGCGGGTCGGCGGAGCCGACCCGGTTGAGCGACATCCGCCTCGTCCCCGCGCCGTCGACGCGCGGTCCCTTTGATCCGGCGGCGATCCGCGCGCTCGGCGCTTGCCTCGCCTTGACGGCGCCCGACGTCGTCCTGCTGCGCGAGACGATCAAGCGCGTCGGCCTCGATCCCCTGTTCGCGCTCGCCGACCTGCTCCGCCTCGCGCCGGCGCTGGCGACGGCGCTCAGCGACAAGCGCGTCTTCGCCGACATCCCCGCCGTCGCGCTGCCCGACGGCCGACGCTCGATCGCGCGACTGATCGCCGACGAGATCGCGCGGCATGAGGAGCGACGAAACGTTTTCGCAGAGCGGCTGGAGGAGATCGTCGCCGCCTGCAACGCGGCCGGGATCGAGCCGACGCTGATCAAGGGGGGGCGCGCGCTATGGCTCGGCGAGCCGCGCTGGCGCGCGATGATGGATCTCGACATCCTCGCCCCCGGCGCCGAAGCCGATCGCGTGCAGCGGCTGGTCAAGGCGCTCGGCTACGCGGAGCATCCCGGCCTCGCCGAGCGTCCGCGCCGCCACCACCTGTCGCCGCTGCTGCGGCGGGACGCGCCGGGTCCGATCGAGATTCACCGCCGCGGCGGCAACCGCCACGCCGAGCCGCTGCTGCCGACGGAGGAGCTCGCCGCCGTCGCGGAGGTTCGCGTCGGCGCCCGCGGCGGCCGCGCCCGCGTTCTGCCGGCCCCCTACCATGCGCTGCACGCGCTGACGCACCACCACGTCGGCCACGCCGCCGACGCGCGCGGCCTGATCGAATTCAAGGGGCTCTACGAATTCGCCGCCGAGGTCGCCAGATTCGGCGCCGAAGACCGCGCCGCGCTCGGCGAGCGGGCGCGCCGTCATCCGCGCCTGCTCGCCGCGCTCGACCTGTGGACCGCCGCCGCGCAGGATCTGTTCGCGGCGCCGGTCGAGGCGCCGCTCGCCGCGCCCGCCGACGCCGCGGCGCGCTGGCGGCGGATCTTCGCCCGCATGACCGGCGCGCGGCGCGACCGCTGGAAGTATCCGGGCTACGCGGAGGAGCTGGCGATGGGCTTCGACGCCGCCCGCGCCGCGCGCCTCGCGCCGAACGGCGGCCCGCTCGCCCGCTGGGCGCTCGGCTGGCGAACCGCCTTCAGCCTGCTGCCGAAAAACCCCTACCGCTGATCGCCCGCCGCCCCGCCGAGCAGCGCCGTCGCCCTCGCCTTGTACGAGAGCTCGTCGGGCGCGAGCGCGCTCGCCTGGGCGAAGGCGCGTCCCGCCTCGGCCCGACGGCCGGAGCGCAGCAGCGCGACCGCCTTGAGCTCCAGCGCGTCGACCCCGAAGATGCGCTCGTCATAGCTGACGGCCGGATCGCAAAAGAGGGCGGCGTCGACGGCGAGCAGCGAATCGGCGATCGCCAGCGCCTCGTCGTGGCGCCCGGCGTCGATCAGCGCGCGCGCTTGCAGGAACCGCAGCGCGTGGTGTTCGGGCCAGCGCGCCAAGCCTTCGGCGATGACCGGCAGGGGGTCTTCGCCGCGCGCCCGCAGCAAATCCGCGAGCGTATGGGCGAGCAGCGCCGCGACAGGGTCCCTCCATGCCGGCGGTCGCGCCCGGACGATCGCCAACCCGCTCCGGCAGGCGGCGATCGCCTCGTCCGGGCGGCCGAAGCCGTTCAACGTCTCGGCGAGGTCATGCCAATAGTAGAGCCGCTCGGGCCAGCGCTCGACCATGGTCTGCAATAGCGGCAGGTTGCGGCGACGCTTGGGAGCGAGGTCGCCCTCATAGCCGAGATGCTGGATGGCGAAAGGCGCGGCGACGACGCGCCGCCCGCCCTCGGCGAGCAGCGCGTCGATCGCCGGCATGACGGTCTCGTGGATCGCGCCGACGAAGCGGATGCGCGGATGGTTGCGGAACAATCGATGTTCGAGATAGGGCGTCGCGCCGAGGCGCGGGCGGAAGCGCACGGTGGCGGCGACCGCCGCCGGATCGTCGAGGGCTTCGCCCAGGCGCACGCCGGCCGGACCGCTCAGCCGCTCGTCGGCGTCGATGTAGAGCGCCCAATCGCCCGCCGCCGCTTCGAGCGCGGCGTTGCGCGCGGCGGCGAAGTCGTCGATCCAGGGAAAGTCGAGCGTCTTCGCGCCGGCGGCGACAGCGATCGCGCGCGTCCCGTCGCGCGAGCCGGTGTCGACGACGACAACCTCGTCGACGACGCCCGCGAGCGTCTTGAGGCAATCCGCCAGGAAACGCTCTTCGTCGCGGACGATCAGCGTCGCCGAAACGGTGGGCGTCACAGGATGGCCTCGCGCGTTTCATCCGCCGCCGTAAGACCGCGATTCTAAGGCGCTCAGCCCTGACCCGGAATGCAGCCCGAATAGACTTGGTTGCCGCAGGACGGCGCCGCGCGCGCGCCCGACACCAGCCCGTCGATCGAGAAGGTGGCGACCACCGGCGCGATGAACGCGGCGCCTAGGATCAGCTTGCGCAGCGTCTCGCGCTTGCCCGCGTCGACCGACTCGAGAGCGCGATCCGCGCTTTGCGGCGCGACGTCCTTGTTCATTTCCGACATTCTTGCCCTCTCCGCCCGCCGCCCCGCCGCGGCGCGTAACGCCTCGTCTGCTTGTTCGACGTCTTCCCGAGTCGCAGTTTTGCGAGCTTATTGCTGCGAGCTGACGAGTCAACGCTTTCAGCGCGCAGCAACGCCGCGACATCCCCATGCGCGACCGAACCCGCTCTCCGTCCGCGACTCGGTCAGGCTCAGGTCACACCGGAGGAGTGCCGCCCGAATAGACTTGGTTGCCGCAGTACGGCAACGCGCGCGCTCGACACCAGCCCTTCGATCGAGAAAGTGGCGACCGCCCGCGCGACGAACGCGGCACCGACGACCAGCTTACGTAATGTCTCGGGCTTGATCGTCGCGACGACGAGCCGCCGATCCGCCCAGCTACGGACAGGGCGTGCCCCGGCCGGAATACACCACGCCGCACTGCTCCGCGTTCGCCCGCCCAACCAGCCCGTCGATTGAGAAGGTAGCGACCACCGGCGCGATGAACGCGGCGCCGAGGATCAGCTTGCGCAGCGTCTCGCGTTTGGCCGCGTCGACCGACTCGAGAGCGCGCTCCGCACCCTGCGGCGCGACGTCCTTGTTCATTTCCGACATCCTTGCCCCCTCCGCCCGCCGCCCCGCCGCGGCGCGTAACGCCTCGCGCGCCTGTTGGACGTCTTCCCGAGTCGCAGTTTTGCGAGACTATCGCAGCGGGCTCACGACTCAACGATCCCCGAACGCAGCAACGCCGCCACATCGCCGTGCGCGACCGAACCCGCTCTCCGCCCGCGACTTGACGCGGCTCAGGTCGGAGCGCAGCCCGAATAGACCTGGTTGCCGCAGTACGACGACGCGCGCGCCCTCGACACCAGCCCGTCGATCGAGAAGGTGGCGACCACCGGCGCGACGAACGCGGCGCCGAGAATCAGCTTGCGCAGCGTCTCACGCTTGCCCGCGTCGACCGACTCGAGAGCGCGATCCGCGCTCTGCGGCGCGACGTCCTTATTCATTTCCGACATCATCGATCCCCAGTTCGGCCGAGCGCCGCCCCATCGCCTCGCGCAACGCGCCGCCCGCTTTTCGACGGCGGCGCACATCACGACCTTGTGAGCTTATCGCGGCGACGAAGCAAGTCAACGCGAATGCCCGCCGCCGACGTTCTTACGCGATGGCGTTGCGGATCTGCAACAAGGCGCGATCGAGATCGCCAAGCAGCAGCGCGTGCAGCCGCGCTTTCGCCAGCAGGCCGCGCAGGCGCACGACGGTTTCACCGACCGCGGTCCTCGGCAGCGTGCACTGGGCGAGCAGCCGCCGCAGGCCCTCCTGCGCGTCGATCGGCTTGATGCGCGACAGACCGCCATGATTCGGCTCGAGGAACACGACGTTCTCGACCTCGCCCGCGGCGATTCGCCACGGCCGGCCGGCGATCGAAGGGTCGACGGCGTAGAGCGGCGTCCCGTCCCAGAACGCCACGGAGGGCGAAGCGGCGATCGCCGACGCCAGCCGCGGCGCGAGCGGCAGGCTGCCCCCCTTGACCCGCAGCGTGCGCGGCCGGGCGATCGCCCGGCCCGGCCAGACGAGAAAATGCTCGTCGCCCTCGACGGCGTAGCCGGCGTCCAACAGCCGCAAGGCGAGCGTCGTCTTCCCGGCGCCGGACTCGCCGACGACCAAGATACGCGCCGTCGGTCGGCCGGGATGGACGACGGTCGCGCAGTGCGCCACGCAGCAGGCGCGCTCGACGCGCAGGGTCTCCTCGATAAAGACGCCTTGCAGCGTCGACATGACGCGGTCGGCGTCGCCTTCGACGCGTCGCCCGCCCGGCAGATCGAGGCGAAGGAACCCTTGGTCCTCGGCGATCGCCAGCGGCGCCGGCTCGAGCCGCGCGCCGACGATCTCAGGCCTGGCGGCGATGAACGCGAGCGAGTCGGCGACCGCTTGGCTGGGGCAGCCGAGCCGGTGCTCGCGCGTCAGCGTTCGGCAGACGACATCGGGCACAGGCGCACCAGCCCCTTGTCGACCAGAGAGATCAGGCAATCTCGCACCGAGTCGAGAGGGTCCGCGTCGAGGTCGTAGGCCGTCCTCAAGAAGGCGCCAATCGCCCGCGCCGAATTCGCGCCGTCGCACAATTCATAGACGACGCCGGCGGTCGGATTGAGATAGTGCACCTTTTCCTGCGCCGCGTCATAGATCACGAAGCCGTCCGGCGCGTGGGTGATCTCCAGCCCTTCGCAGGCGGCGAAGACCTGGTCGAAATCGAATTCGCCCTCCACGGTCCGGTTCATCTCCGCCCCTTTCGCCCGCGCCGCCGCGGCGACCTGTTAGTCACGCGCCGGCCAGTTGGCAAGCCAAGGCGCGGACCGCGGCCTCGCGTTCGTGCCGGCCGACCAGGCGCCGGTAGGCCGATTGGGCGCGCCGCGCGCGGAGCGAACGATGGGCGAGAGCCTCGACCGTCGCCTCGGCGAAGTCGGCGGCGGCGTCGGCCCGCCAAAAGTCGCAGCCCCCGCGCAGCGGCAGTCCCGCCGCGCCGAACGAGGTCGCCACCACCGGAACGCGCGCCAAGGCGGCCTCGACGATCTTGATGCGGGCGCCGCCGCCGCAGCGCAGCGGCGCGAGCGCGAGCGTGGCGCGGCGGTAGATTGCGTCGAGATCCTCGACCGCGCCGAGCGCGCGGACTTCGGCGCGCCGGGCGAGCCGCGTCAGCGCAGGAGAGCCGCCGCCGCCGACCAGCCACAGGCGCGGCCTCGGCGCGCGGCGCTCAACGACGCGCGGCCAGACCCGTTCGATCAGCCAGGCGACGCCCTCGGCGTTAGGCCAGTAACCGAGATTGCCGACGAAGACGACCGTGCGGCCGTCGTCTTGCGGGCGGGCGCGAGCCTGGGCGGCGTTCGGCGCGACGACGATCGCGGCGTCGGGCGCGAGGCCTCTCAGCGTCGCCGCCTCGGCCGCGCTGCTGGCGAAGAGTTTCGCGAATTGCGGCAGGTCGCGGCGCATCTCGCGCTCCGCCGCCTCGGCCTCCGCAGCGAGAAACGCCGCGGCGATCGCCTCGCCGCGGCGACGCCGCTCGCGCGCCTGGCTGGCGAGCGCGGCGGCGTCGTTCTCGTCGACGTCGAGCGACAGCGCCCGCGCGCCGGCGACCGCCAGACCCGCGCGGGCGAGATAGGCGCGGCCGACATGGACGAGATCATAGTCGCGGCCGGCCGCCGCGGCCGCGACGTCGGCGACCACCGCCGGCGACAATCGGGCCGCCAGCGCGCTGCGGCCGTAGGCGCGCATCGCCTGAAGCCGCTCGCCGGGATCGCGCAGCCGGGCGATGAGACCGAAATGCGTCTCTTCCCGGCCGGCGACCGGCACGACGCGCATCTTGACGCCGAGGTCGCGCGGCAGCGTCGTCGGCGCGTCGGCGCCGCCGGCCAGCGGCGCGACGATGAGATCGACCTCGCCCAGCCGGCGCAGCGCCTCGAGAAACACGCCCAGCCGCATGGCGAGGCCGTTGCCGCCGAGCGCCGGAACGGTCGGCGCGACCATCAAGCTGCGCATCGCGCCGCGCCGTCGGTTCGTCTCATGGGTCGAACTCTCCGCTTTCGGGCAAGTCGAGAACGCGCAGGTAGCCCTGTTCGACCCGCGAGAAGTCACGCTCGACCTCGACGAGCGGCGCCGGGCGGGTTTCGCCGAGCGCCGCCGCCAGCGCCTCCAGACGAGCGGCCAGCTCTGGCGCGGTCGACGCCTGGCCCGCCAGGAACCGCAGCCGTTCGCGAACGTCGGGCTCGATCTTCGCCAGCAGCGCCAGCGCCGCGCCAAGCTCGGCGTCGCCGCGGCCTGCGGCGAAGTCGGCCGCGGCGAGAAAGTCGTCGACCAGGCCGCGTCGCGCGCCGGGCGGCGGCGGCGGCGAAGGCGCTTCGGTCGGCTCGAGCAGCGCGGCCACCGGCGAAGCGGGATAGCGGCGGCGCTCGCCGAGCCAGGTTCCGTCGCGCTGACGGGAGAGCCGATAGGCCGGCCGCCCGTCGCCGCCGAAGATCGTCAGCGCGAAGCCGGAAGCGCTGGCCGAATCGTCTTCGACGCACCAGTTGGCGCGGTCGAAAGCGCGCCCCTCGCCCAGCTCGCCGTCGGGCCAGAACTCCAGCGAGAAGCGATCGTCGCCGATGATCTCGCAACGCAGGCGCGTCGGTCCGATCAGCGACGCCTCGACCCGACGCGCGGCGGCGCCGCGCGGGGGCGGATTGAAGATGCGGCCGTTCCACAGCTCGCGCAGTCGCGCGTGCGCCGCGAGGCAGGCCTCCTGATGGACCGCGCCCTCGGGCGCGTATTGCTCGCCGGCGTATCTCCACTTGCAATTGGTGCGGTGCTGGAGGAACGCCGATCCGTCGAAATCGCGCTGGACGAAGCTGCGTTGCTCGGCGAACGGCCGATGCGGAACGAGCGCGAAGGGCGCGTCGGCCAGCATCCAGCCGAGCAGGAAGGTGTCCTTGTCGCCGTAGACGTAGCGCCAGGTCGCCTCGGCGGCCTCGTTGAGCGCCATCGTCGCCAGGACCGCCCGCAGATGGCGGCGCTTGTCGACCAGAACTTGTCCGCTGTCCAGGGAAACGCGGCGTTGGCCCGAGAGGCCCAGCGAGGCCCAGACCGGATTGTCCGCCGTGAGGTCGACAATGTCAGGCCAGAAGACCGCGCCCGCGTCGCGGTACTGCGGCCAGTCGAAAGCGACGCAGGGGTCGACGACCGGAACCTGGTCGGCGTCGAGCAGCAGAACCTCGGCGAAACGGCAGCCGAGCAGCGCCAACGGCTTCAATTGCCAACCGTCGCGGATCGTCACGCCGGCCCGGGCGGCGAGCTTGGCCGCGTCGACGACGTCCACGCCAAGATCGACGAGCAGCGATTTCATGCGCGGCGACATCTCGCCGTCGCCGTAATGCCAGACCTCGATCGGAGACGCGCAGCCGAGACGGCGGCGCAGCAGGTGGGCGAGCACATAGGCGTTGACGAACAGCCGGGCGCCGCCCGCGGCGATGGTCACGCCGCGACCCGAACAGGCGCGGGCGTCGAACGTCGTCGCCAGCGCCTCGACGCGAGCCTCCACGCGAGCCCTGAGGCCCCCCTCGTCGCTTTCGCTCACTTGCGGCTTTTCCGCTTGCGATTTGCCCTAGGCCGCCCCATAGCGCATCGCGGGCCGATTGACGAGCGCCGGCGACGCGCCGCCGAACGCCCGCCGCGCCGCCGCGAGGGGGCTTTTCCCATGCCGTCCGCCGCTCCGTCCGCCGATCGCGAGAGGCCGCGGGTCCTGATCCTTACGCCGGTCAAGAATGCGGCGGCCTACCTCGACGGCTGGGTCGAACGGATCGAGCGCTTGCAATGGCCGCGCCAAGCGCTGTCGCTGGGCCTCATCGAGAGCGACAGCGTCGACGGCACGTGGGAGCGGCTCGACGCGCTGGCGCCGGCGTTGCGGCGCCGCGCGGAACGGGTGACGCTTTGCAAACGCGACTACGGCTTCAGGGCGCCGGCGGGCGCGCCGCGCTGGGCCCCGGGGATCCAACGCCTGCGGCGAACGATTCTCGCCAGGGCGCGCAACCAGCTGCTGTTTCGCGCGTTGCGCGACGAGGACTGGGTGCTGTGGATCGACGTCGACGTGATCGACTACCCCAGCGATGTGATCGAGCGGTTGCTGGCGGCGCGGCTGGACATCGTCCATCCGCATTGCGTCACGCGGCCCGGCGGTCCGACCTTCGATCGCAACGCCTGGCGCGACGACGGGGCCGCGACTCTGGAGGACTTCCGCGGCCGCGGCCCGGTGCGGCTCGACTCGGTCGGCGGCACGATGTTGCTGGTCAAGGCGGACCTGCATCGCGACGGCCTGATCTTTCCGCCTTTCCCCTACGGCGTCGCCAACCCCCACATCCGACGCCGGCACCCGATCTGGGGACAAGGCGAGATCGAGACGGAAGGCTTCGGCGCGATGGCGCTCGACATGGGCGCGCAGTGCTGGGGCCTGCCCGACCTCGAAATCATACACGCCGACGTCTGAACGCGCGTCTCGCCGGAAACGCGCCTCAGGCCGCGTCGAGCCTGCCCGCCCCGGCGGCGCGCAGGCGGCGGTCGGCGCGCTCGCGCTCGATGGCGATGCCGGCCATCCGCGTCGCGACATGGGTCAACAGCCTCTCCGCTTCCGTCGGCTCGCGCGCGGACGTCGCGTACATCGCGAACGCGCCGAGCGCGTCGCCGCCCTTCGACAGGATCGGCGCCGACCAGCCCGCTTTGAATCCGAACGCGGCGGCGCTTTCGCGAAGATCGGTCCAGCGCGGGTCGGAAGCGATGTCGGCGGCCACCACCAGTTCGCGCCGATAAGCGGCGCTTCCGCTGCAAGCGACGTCAGGGCCGACGCGCAGGCCGTCGACCGCCTTGGCGTAGTCGGCCGGCAGGCTCGGCGCCGCGCCGTGGCGCAGGCTCAGCCCATCGTCGCTGAGCAGCAGCACGGAGCCGAAGACGCCCGACGACTGCGATTCGATCAGATGGACAAGGTCCTCCAGCACGTTCTCGATCGGCGCGCCGACGGCGATCATTTCGAGGATCTCGGCCTGGCCGTCGCGCAACGCGTCGGCCTTGCAGCGCGCGCTGATGTCGCGCGAAACGCCGATCACGCCGACGACCTCGCCCGCTTCGTTGCGCAGCGGCGTCTTCGTCGTCGCGATCCACAGCTTGCCGCCGTCGGGCGTGAGGACAAATTCCTCGTAATCGATCAACGGACGGCCGGTGGTCAGCACGTGGCTTTCGTCGGCGAGGTATTTCTGCGCGGTCTCCCAGGGGCAGAGATCGCGGTCCGACTTGCCGATCAGCTCTTCCGGCGACGCGCGGCCCATGCGCTCGGCCGTCGCGCGATTGGCGACGACGAAGCGGCTTTCGACGTCCTTCACCCACAGGTTGTCGGGCGCCGTGTCGATCAACCGCTGCAGCGAGATCTTCTCTTCGATCAGCAGCCGTCCCTCTTGAAGACCGGTGACGTCCTCGTGGATCGACGCCCAGCCGCCGTCGGGCGTCGCCTGGTGGTGGATGCGGATGATCCGACCGTCGGCGAGCGTAATGCTCCAGGTGCGCTTTTCCTGCTTGGCGGTGATGGCGCGGCAATAGGCGAGATAGTCGTCGACCCCCATCGGACAGGCGCCGATGGGCGCGCGCAATTCCGCGATCTCGCGTAGCGTCATTCCCGGCTTGAGCTGATCGGGCTTCAGGCCGTAGATTTCCGCGTAGCGGCGATTGCACAGGATCAGCCGCGCCTTGCCGTCGAAGAAGGCGACGCCCTGCGAGAGGTTGTCGAGGACGATCCGCCAGGGCGGGGTGCGCCAGCGCCGCGCCGGCGTCTTTCGCTGCGCCGGCTTGGCCTGCGGCCGGCGCGGCGCCTTGGCGGCGACCGCTTTCGCCGCGACGCGCGCGGGCTTGGCGGCGCGACGCGCGGGCTTGGCGGCGGCGCGAGCCGGCTTCGCTTTCAATCGGCCCCCCGCCGAAGGCAACGCCCCGCGCTTGCGCGCGGACTTACTCTGAGTTTTTTTGGATTTCGGCATGTCTGCGCAGCTCTCTTTTGTTTTCATCACAATAAGCGCATCGAATGAACGCGCCGTAAACGCTGACGCGCGGGCGCGACCGCCGACGCCGGCCGGCGTTCACGCATCTTACTTGGCGAAAAAGCTTATATGTGAATTGTCGGCGCGCTGAACATTATCGAGCGAGCCGGCGCAAATGCGCTACTTGGTCGAGGCGATCGTCGCCGACGGCGCGGGCGCGGCGGCGGCCGACGGCGACGTCGGCGGAATGTCGCCGCGGCCGTTGAACGCGCCGGGCGCCCAGTTGAGGCCCACGCGCATGGCGTAGAAGATGTGCCCGCCGATGCGGTCGACGCGGCGCAGCTCGCCCGCCCAGAACGGGTAGACGTAGTAGGCGTGATAGTTCAGCGCCTCGGCGACCTTCGGGTTGTAGACGGCGCCGCTGACGACGTCCTCGGCGATGCGGGTCGCGGTCGTCCAGGCGGCGGGCTCCTCGACGCGCAACGACGTGCCGTCGCAGGCGAAGGAGAACTGGCAGGCGTAAGGCCGGTTGCGGTCCTGATAGACGACGGCGCAGACATTGGCGGGGAAGATGCCGCTGCGCACCCGGTTCAACACCACCTGGGCGACCGCGGCCTGGCCGGCCTCCGGCTCGCCGCGCGCCTCGAAATAGATCGCCTCGGCGAGGCAGCGCATCTGCCGCGTCGAGTCCTTGGGATCGATCAGCGCCGCGTAGTTCGGTCGGCCGTTCGCCGCCGTTGGCTGCGCCAGCGTCGTCTGCGCGGGCGTCTTCGTTGCGACGACGATCGCCTTGCCGTCGCTCGAGGTCGGCGTCGACGAATTGAGCGCGACCTCGAGCGGCACGTTCGGCGTCGCGCCGTCGCCGAATTGCGGCGGCGCCGGCGCCGCCGCCTCGCTCGACGCGGCGTCGGGCGAGGCGGGACTCAACCCCTCGTCGCGCGCGTCGAGCGACGCGTCGTCGTAAGAGAGGCTCGGCCGCTTGAGATGGGAATCGAAGCCGGGGCGAAGCACGACGAAGGGGTCGCTCTTGCCGGTGCGGTCGACGGCGGGAAAATTCGCGTCGACGCGCTTAAGCGCCGTGTTCGGCTCGATCTCGTCGGGAACCGCCGCCAACTCCTCCGGCGCGCCGAGCACCAAGCTCGCCGCGCCCGGCGTTTCGCGCGCGTCCTCCATCACGGTCGAGGCGATTGAGGAAGCGAGCAGCGCCACGCGCGTCGGCGCGAGGCCATCGGTGGGAGCGTTGCGGGCGACGAGAGCGACCTCGCCCGCCCATCCGGGCTCCTGCCCCGCCTGGGCGGTGATCGAAATCAGGAATCCGAGGGCCATGCCCCAGGGCGCAACGGTCGAACCGATCCACGCTAAACGCGAACGACGCATACCCAACCCACGCCGAAATTCACCGCCGCCTCGAACCGCTCGCGCTCGCCGGCGTCCGCGCAATTCGAGCGGATATTTTGATAAGAGCTTAAGGTTGCCGCCCGGTTAGGAGAGCGGCGGCGCCGGCGTCCCGAATTGGGGCGGCGGCGCGCCCTGCGACGTCGCGCGGCGCGAAATCGGCCGCTTCGGTGATAGAACCTCGGCCGCGCGGCCGCACGGGGCCGCATTCGGCTCGAAATCCTTCGCATGACCCCGCCCCTCGCCACCCGCGCCAACTGGCGCCAGCCTCCCTTCAATCGCTGGGCGTTCCGCAACTTCGACGCGCTGACGCCGGTCGAGACGATCGACAACGACCCCGCGGACGTCGCGCCGCTGCCGCGCGCGGCGAAGCCATGGGCGCCGAACGGTCTGCATCGCTTCCTGCTCGACTTCACCGCGACCGACGCGCTGGTCGCGCTCGTCGACGGCGAAGTCGCGTTCGAGCGCTACGCCAACGGCAACGGCCCGCAGACGCGGCACATCGTGATGTCGTGCAGCAAGGCGATCGTCGGCCTGCTGATCGGCCTGCTCGCCGAGGAGAAGGTTCTCGACTACCGGGCGCCCGTCTCGACCTACCTGCCGGAGATCGCCGACACCCGCTACGCCGCGACGACCCTGCGCGACCTGGTCGACATGCGCGCGGGCGTCGAGCTCAGCCCGAGCGAGCGGCAGGCCTACCAACTCGCCACCAACTGGCGGCCGATCCCGCCCGGCGGCGGCCCCGCCAGCCTGAGGACGGCGTTGAAGAGCCTCGCCGGCGCCCCGTCGCCCGGCGGCCAACCGTTCCGCTACCGCTCGGCCAACACCGACTTGCTCGGCTGGGCGATCGAACGCGCGACCGGCAAGACCATCGCCAAGCTGATCAGCGAGCGGCTGTGGCGGCCGATGGGCGCCGAAAGCCCGGCCTACGTCAGCACAGACGACGAGGGCCTGGCGCGCTCCGCCGGCGGCGTCTGCGCCACCGCGCGCGACGTCGCCCGGCTGGGGCAGGCGATGATCGCCGGAGGGCGGCGCGGGAAACGCCAGATCATCCCCGCCGCCGCGATCGACGACATCCGCGCCAACGGCGACCGCGCCGCGTGGGCGAGGGGCGAATGGCGGCGCCTGATGTCGCCGGCGCGCCGCGACATGAGCTACCGCAGCGGCTGGTACGTCGCCAACGACGCGCCGCGCTGCGTCTTCGCCATCGGCATCCACGGGCAGAACCTGTTCCTCGACTTCGAGCGGCGGATCGTCGTCGCCAAGCTGTCGTCGTGGAAGAAGGCGGACGGCCGCCTGCCCTTCCTCGCCACCCACTGGGCGTTCGCGCGGCTGCAGAAGGCGCTAGGGTGAGCGAAGGGCGGGGGCGGCGCTAAAACGTCGGCGGCGCGCAGGCGGAGACGATGATCAACTCGCCGTCGCCGACGTTGGCGAAGGCGTGCGGGCGGCGGCTGTCGAAATAGTAGGCGTCGCCCGGCGCGAGCTCGTAGCGGCGGCCCTCGACCTCGAGCAGCAGCCGACCCTTGATCACCAGGCCCGCCTCCTCGCCCGGATGCGACAGCATCTTCGCCCCCGAGCGCGCGCCGGGCTGGTAGCGTTCGTGGATCATCTGCAGCGCCCGGCCCTTGAGGTCGGCGCCGACCTGCCGGTACGACACCGCGCCGCCGGCGATCTCGGTCAGCTCATCGACGCGAAACACCACCTGGCCCGCCTGCGGCTCGTCGGCGGCGAAGAATTCGGCGACGCCGACGCCGAGCGCGCTGAGCACTTGGCGCAAGCCCGAGATCGACGGGCTGACGCGATCGGCCTCGATCATCGAGATGGTGGCGTTGGAGACGCCGGCGCGGCGCGCCAGCTCGCGCTGCGACAGCCCGCAGCGCAGCCGCAACGCCCGCAGCCGGGGCCCGACGTCGCCGTCGCGCGCGCGTTCGTTCATGCGTTAAATATTTAGAACGGCGTGAACGAACCCGCAACTGGACATTCGCCGCCGAGGCCGTCATTGCTCGGCCTACCGATCAACTTTGGAGACCCGCCATGTCCGTCGCGCCGCGCGCCGAAGTTCCCAACGATCTCGCCGCGTTCTGGATGCCGTTCACCGCCAACCGCGCGTTCAAGAAGCGGCCGCGGCTGATCGCGCGCGCGAACGACATGCACTACTACACGCCCGAGGGCCGCCAGATCCTCGATTCCGCCGCCGGGCTGTGGTGCTGCAACGCCGGCCACAACCGCAAGCCGATCGTGGAGGCGATCCAGCGCCAGGCGGCCGAGCTCGATTTCAGCCCCAGCTTCAGCTTCGGCCATCCGCAGGCCTTTCAGCTCGCCTCGCGCCTCGCCACGCTGGCGCCGGCCGATCTCGACCATGTGTTCTTCGCCAATTCGGGTTCGGAGGCCGACGATAGCGCGCTGAAGATCGCGCTCGCCTATCACAACGTGCGCGGCCAGGGCGCGCGGACGCGGCTGATCGGCCGCGAGCGCGCCTACCACGGCGTCGGCTTCGGCGGCGCCTCGGTCGGCGGCATGGCGAACAACCGCAAGTTCTTCGGCTCGCTGCTCGCCGGCGTCGACCACCTGCCGGCGACCTACAACCGCGAGCGGCAAGCCTTCACCAAGGGCGAGCCGGAATGGGGCGGCCATCTCGCCGACGCGCTGGAGAGCATCGTCGCGCTGCACGACGCCTCGACCATCGCCGCCGTGATCATCGAGCCGATGTCGGGCTCGACCGGCGTGCTGCCGCCGCCGAAGGGCTATCTGCAGAAGATCCGGGCGATCTGCGACAAATACGGCATCCTGCTGATCTTCGACGAGGTGATCACCGGCTTCGGCCGCCTCGGCTTCGCCTTCGCCGCCGAGCGCTACGGCGTCGTTCCCGACATGATCGCCTTCGCCAAGGCCGTCACCTCGGGCACGGTGCCGATGGGCGGCGTCATCGTCCGCAAGCCCATCTACGACGCGTTCATGAACGGGCCGGAGCACGCGGTCGACTTGTTTCACGGCTACACCTATTCCGGCCATCCGCTCGCCTGCGCGGCGGCGCTCGCCGCGCTCGACCTCTATCGCGACGAAAAGCTGTTCGAGCGGGCGAAGGCGCTGGAGCCGAAGTGGTGCGACGCGCTGATGACGCTCAAAGGGCTGCCCAACGTGCTCGACATCCGCTGCGTCGGCCTGACCGGCGCGATCGACCTCGCGGCGATCGCCGGCAGCCCGGGGTTGCGCGGCTACAAGGCGATGGAATACTCATTCCACGAGGCCGACATCCTGCTACGCCTGGCGGGCGACACGATTGAGCTGACGCCGCCGCTGATCGTCAGCGAGGATCAGATCGGCGAGATCGTCGACAAGGTCGCGCGCGCAATCAAGGCGGTGGCGTAGGGCGAGGCCAAGGGGCGAGGCCCGCGGAGCCCACGCCGGCGATCGCCTCAGCCGACGCCGAGCAACGCCGGCAGCTCGGCGAGGCTGCGGATCTCGAAATCGGGCGCGCCGGGCAGGCGCTCGCGACGCTGGCCGTAGCGGTTGCACCAGACGACGCGCATGCCGAAGTCCGAAGCCGCGTGGGCGTCCCAGGCGTTGGACGACTGGAACGAGACCTCCGCCGCGGCGACGCCGAGCCGGTCGAGCGCGTATTGGTAGACGCTTCGGTCGGTCTTGAAGACGCCGACCGCGTCGGCCGACAGCACGGCGTCGAAAAGCCCGTCGAGCCCCGCCGCCGCCACCGCGGCGGCGAGCATGTCGGGCGAGCCGTTGGAGAGGATGGCGGAGGCGTAGCCGGCGCCGCGCAGCGCGCGCAACGTCGCCGGGACTTCGGGAAACGCCGCCAGGCGGCGATAGAGGCCCATCAGCGTTTCGCGCAACGCCGCGTCGGCGAGGCCGAGGCTGTCGAGCGCGTAGTCAAGCGCATCGCCGGTCACCCGCCAAAAATCGACGTAGCGCCCTTGCAGCGAGCGCAGCCAGGAATATTGGAGCTGCTTGTCGCGCCACAGCGCCGTCAGCGCCGCGCGCCGGTCGGTGGGAACGCCTTCGCAAGCCGCCGCCGCCGAAGCGAAGTCGAACAGCGTGCCGTAGGCGTCGAACACGCAGGCGCGCACGCCCTTGAGACCGCTCATCCTTCCCCCCCTTGTCAGTTTCGCCGTCGCGGCGGCGCGTCGAGATATTTCTCCGCCTCCCGCCGCGCGAACGGCTTCATCGCCGCGCCATGCTCGGCGAGAAAGCGGCGGACGCGGTCGGAGTCGCGCTTCGACAATTCGCGCAGCCACCAGCCGATCGCCTTGTGGATAAACCATTCGCGGCCGCCCGTCAGCCGCGCCGCCCAGCCGAGCATGCGCTCGGGATCGCGCTCCCCCTTCGCCCACGGCAGGGTGAAGACCAGCGCGGCGCGGCGCGTCCATAAATGCGGGCTCGCGACCCACCGCTCGACTTCGTCGAGCTGCGCCGAGTCGGCGAGAAGGCAGCGCGAGCCGACGTTGGCGAGATTGTCGGCGACCGCCCAGCCGTCGAGGTCGGCGAGACGCGCCGTCACGAACGCCCAGACCGCGCCGTCGGGAACGACGCGCGGCCGCGCCAGGAGGCGCCCAGCGACGATCTTGAGGTCCCACACCGGCTCGCGCCACAGCCGCTCGGCGAGCGCGAGCGAAGCGGGGCCGTCGAGATCGGCGACCGCGTCGCGGATCGCCGCGTCCATCTTCGGCAGCGCGACGCCCCAGTGCTCCCAGGACGACTTGTGGTAGCTCTTTTCCTTTTCGGCGCGCGCCGGATCGGCGAGGGCGCGCAGCGCGGCGATCAACTGCTGGTAGCCCGCAGGCGCGTCGCCCGCCTTCGCCATCGCCGCCGCTCACGACAAAAGGCGGCGCGATATCCGCGCCGCCTTTGAAACTCCAGCAATTCCGCTCGGCTCAGGCCTCGGCCGCCGCCGCCTTCTCCGGCTTCGGCCCGGAATCCTTGCCCTTAGCCTCGACGTCGCGGTCGACGAACTCGATCACCGCCATGGCGGCGTTGTCGCCCTGGCGGAAGCCCGCCTTCATGATGCGCGTGTAGCCGCCGTTGCGCGTCTTGTAGCGCGGCCCCAGCACGTCGATCAGCTTCTTGACCAGCTCGACGTCGCGCAGGCGGGAGATGGCGAGGCGGCGCGCGTGCAGATCGCCGCGCTTGCCGAGCGTCACCAGCTTCTCCACCACCGGCCTGAGATCCTTGGCCTTGGGCAGGGTGGTGGTGATCTGCTCGTGCTTGATCAGCGCTTGCGCCATATTGGCGAACATCGCCTTGCGATGTTCGGAGGTGCGGTTGAAGCGGCGCTTCGCGTGTCCGTGATACATGTGGCGGTCTCCTTCATCGGGTCTACGGCCGCCGTGCCAAGGAACGGCCGTTGTTTTTATTCCCCGCTCCCCCTCTCCCGCGTGCGGGATAGGGCCGGGGCGAGGGCATGTCCGCCCTCATCCGGTCGGCTTCGCCGACCACCTTCTCCCGCATAGCCCATCGAAAGACGGGCGTTCCGACGAACGCCTTTTTGCGGGAGAAGGGAACCTCAATAATGCTCCTCGAAGCGCTTCGCCAGCTCCTCGATGTTCTCCGGCGGCCAGCCCTGGACCTCCATGCCGAGGTGGAGGCCCATCTGCGCCAGCACTTCCTTGATCTCGTTGAGCGACTTGCGGCCGAAGTTGGGCGTGCGCAGCATTTCGCTCTCGGACTTCTGGATCAGGTCGCCGATATAGGTGATGTTGTCGTTCTTGAGGCAATTGGCCGAGCGCACGGACAGCTCGAGCTCGTCGACCTTCTTCAACAGCGCCGGGTTGAAGGCGAGCTCGGGGATGGCGTGGGCCGCCTCCTCGCGTCGCGGCTCTTCGAAGGTGACGAACACCGCGAGCTGGTCTTGCAGGATGCGCGCGCCGTAGGCGAGCGCGTCCTCCGGCGAGATCGAGCCGTTGGTCTCGATCGTCATCGTCAGCTTGTCCTTGTCGAGGTCCTGGCCCTCGCGGGTGTTCTCGACCCGGAAGGAGACCTTCTTCACCGGCGAGAACAGGCTGTCGATCGGCAGAAGGCCGATCGGCGAATCCTCGGCGCGGTTGCGGTCGGCGGGGACGTAGCCCTTGCCGGCGGTGACCGTGAACTCGATGCGGATGTCGGCGCCCTCATCGAGGGTGCAGATGGCGAGCTGCGGATTGAGGATCTGGATATCGCCGGTGGTCTGGATGTCGCCGGCGGTGACCACGCCGGGGCCGCGACGCTTGAGGATGAGGCGTTTGACGCCGTCGCCCTGCATCTTGATGGCGATGTCCTTGACGTTGAGCACGATGTCGACCACGTCCTCGCGCACGCCGGGGATCGACGAGAACTCGTGCAGCACGCCGTCGATGTGGATCGAGGTGATCGCCGCGCCCTGCAGCGAGGACAGCAGCACGCGGCGCAGCGAATTGCCCAGCGTCTGGCCGAAGCCGCGCTCCAGCGGCTCCGCGACGAGGGTGGCGAAGCGGCGCGGGTCCTCGCCATGAGCGACCTCGAGCTTCTTCGGCTTGATCAGTTCCTGCCAGTTCTTCTGGATCACGTTGTTTCCGCCTTCCGTTGGACGAGGCCACGCGCGGCCGGCCTCATCGGCGGCCGCGCGCGGGCGCGGGCGTTAAGCGACGCCCGCCGCGCTGTGAGGCTTCAGACCCGGCGGCGCTTGCGCGGCCGGCAACCGTTATGCGGGATCGGCGTCACGTCGCGAATCGAGGTGACGTTGAAGCCGGCGGCCTGGATCGCCCTAAGCGCCGACTCGCGGCCCGAGCCCGGCCCCGAGACTTCGACCTCGAGCGTGCGCATGCCGTGCTCGCCGGCCTTCTTCACCGCGTCCTCGGCCGCCATCTGGGCGGCGAAGGGGGTCGACTTGCGCGAGCCCTTGAACCCCATCGTGCCAGCCGAGGACCACGAGATGGTGTTGCCCTGCGCGTCGGTGATGGTGATCATGGTGTTGTTGAAGGTCGAGTTCACGTGCGCGACGCCCGACGCGATGTTCTTGCGCTCGCGACGGCGAACGCGGGTTGCTTCCTTGGCCATTGGTTCGTCCTTCAAGCGCGCCGTCGGCGCGGAAAAACTCTAAAATCCGCCACGTCCGACCGGCGTCACTTCTTCTTGCCGGCGATCGCCTTCGCCTTGCCCTTGCGGGTGCGGGCGTTGGTATGGGTGCGCTGGCCGCGCACCGGCAGCTGCTTGCGGTGGCGCAGGCCGCGATAGGTGCCGAGGTCGATCAGGCGCTTGATGTTGATCGCGACCTCGCGCCGCAGATCGCCTTCCACCATATAGTCGCGGTCGATCGTTTCGCGAATCTGCATCACGTCGGCGTCGCTGAGCTGGGCGACGCGACGCTCGGCAGGGATGTGCACCTTCTCGCAAATCTCCTCGGCCTTCTTCGGCCCAATGCCATGGATATACTGGAGCGCGATGACGACGCGCTTGTTGGTCGGTATGTTGACGCCGGCGATACGAGCCACGGCCCATCTCCATTTCGGCCGCTCTCCCGCGCCAAGGCGGGCGAAGCGGCGGTTGAAACTCCCCCGACGTCCGGTGGAGGCCGGTCCTTGCCGAGGTCTCGAAAAAACGCAAAAAGTCCCACGCGCTCGCCACGGCGCCGGGACTAAGAACGCATTCGAGAGAGGGCGCATATAAACCGCCGCCCGCCCGGCGTCAACAGCGGGCGACCGGACATTCGCGGTTCCGCGCAGGGCTCGCCGGCGTTTCCGGCCGCCCGGGGCCGGCTGTGGAATGCGGCGTCCTGCGCTCGGCGCGCCTTCCCGAGCCCGCGACGCGGCGGCAAGCCTGAATCGCGCGTTAACCATTTGTGGGGCATGCTTAAGCCCATGGCCTCCCCCCGCAAATCGTCGCCGCTTTCCCAAATCCTGCGCGACCCGCGCCTCGCGCTGATGCTGGCGCTCGGCTTCTCATCCGGCCTGCCGTTCCTGCTCATCTTCTCCACCCAATCGGTGTGGCTGCGCGAGGCGGGAGTCGGCTTGGACGCCGTCGGCCTGATGAGCTACGCCGCGCTCGCCTACACCTTCAAGTTCGCCTGGGCGCCGGTGATCGACCGTTTCGACCCGCCGGGCCTTGGCGCGCTTCTCGGCCGCCGGCGCGCCTGGATGCTGATCGCCCAGCTCGGCGTCGCGGCGAGCCTCGCCGGCCTCGCCTTCGGCGCGCCGTCCAAGTCGCTTGCTTGGAACGTCGTCTTCGCCTTCCTGACCGCGTTCGCCGCGGCGACCCAGGACGTGACCGTCGACGGCTGGCGCATCGACGCCGCGCCGCCCGAACGACAAGGGATGATGTCGGCGGTCTACCAGCTCGGCTATCGCCTGGCGATGCTGTGCGCGGGCGCCGGCGCGCTCTACATCGCCGATTTCAGGAGCTGGCGCGCCGCCTATCTGGCGATGGCGGCGCTAATGGCGGTCGGCGTCGGCGGCTGCCTGCTGTCGCCGCGGCTCGACTCCCGGGCGCGCGCGTCGACGACCCCGCTTGACGCGTTCGGCGAACCGCTCGCCGATCTCGTCCGCCGCTATGGCGCGACGCTCATCGCCATCCTCGCCCTGGTGGCGATCTACCGCCTGCCCGACTTCGTCTCCGGCGTCATGGCCAATCCGCTCTACATCGATCTCGGCTTCACCAAGACCGACATCGCCACGGTCTCCAAGCTGTTCGGGGTGTGGATCGGCATCGCCGGGGCGTTTGGCGGCGGCGTCGCGGTGGCGCGGCTGGGACTGATGCCGACCCTCATAATCGGCGGCGTCGCCGCCTCCGCTTCCCATCTGTCGCTGGCGCTGCTCGCCGCCTCGGGGGGCCAATTGCCGCTGCTGACGTTCGCCGTCAGCGTCGAAAGCTTCGCCTCCGGCTTCGCCGGCGCGGCGCTGATCGCCTACATGTCGTCGCTGGTCTCGCCCGCCTTCGCGGCGACGCAGTACGCGCTCTTGTCCTCGCTTTACGCCCTGCCGGGCAAGTTCGTCGGCGGCCTGTCCGGCTTCATGGTCGAGAAGATCGGCTATGCGCATTTCTTCGTCGCCACGGCGACGGTCGGCGCCCCGGTGCTGGCGCTGACGCTGATCGTCTGGCGCCTCGCCCGGCGCGAGAGGCCGGAAGGCCCCGCGTAGCGCCGTCTCAGGCGGCCGAAAAACCGTACACTCGGCGCGCCAAATCGACGCGCCGGGCGACTTTCTCCTGATAGAGCGCGTGCTGACGCGGGCGGGGCTCGAAAACGCGCCCAGGACGCACGAAGGCGCGGCCCGCTTCTTCGGCGTCGCGGAACAGCCCCAGGCCGATCCCGGCGCACATCGCGGCGCCGGCGCAGCTCGCTTCGCCGGGAACGACAGTCACCGGGCAACCGAAGACGTCCGCCCTCAGTTGCAGCCACGCCGCCGACCGCGCGCCGCCGCCGACGGCGTGAATGCGCTCGATCTCGACGCCGATCTGGCGCTGCAGCAGTAGGTTCCACTGCATTTCGCAGACGACGCCTTCGAGCACGGCTTTCGCCAGCTCCGGATAGGTGGTCGACGCGGTGACGCCGAGAATGCTCCCCTGCGCGGCCGGATCGAGCGACGGGGTGCCGGCGCCGATCAGATAAGGGAAGACCGTCAAGCCGGTCGGCTCCTCCGGAAGGTCGGCGAGCATGACATCGTAGGCGTCGCTCCCCTGGGCCGCGGCTTCGGCCTTCTGCGCGCCGCTCAAGACGTCGCGGAACCATTTGAGGACGATTCCGCCCGGGCAATAGACCAGGGTGAGGAAACGGCCGGCCGCCGTGTGCCGCTCGGTCGGGAAGTTGAAGCGGAGGGCGTCGGCGGAGAGGAACGGCCGGGCGACCGGCAGCGATATGCACTCGAAGGTGCCGGCGCCGTCGACCGCGACCCCCTCCCGCCAGCCGCCGGCGCCGAGCGAGCAGCAGCCTTGGTCGTGGCCCCCGGCGACCCACAGCGCGTCAGTCGGCAGGCCCAATTCCGCAGCCGCTCGCCGCGAGGCGTATCCGAGCGGCGCGCCGGAGGGCGCGAGGCGCGACAGCGCGCGTTCGTCGACGCCGGCGAACGCCGCGAGGTCCGCCGCCCAGGTCCCGGAGACGAGATCCATCGCCATCGTCCGCGACGCCAGCGACGCGCTCATATACGCGCCGACCCCGACCCTTTCGACAATCCAGTCTTCGACGCAGCGAAAGCGCGCCGCGCGCGCGAAAAGCTCGGGATCGCACGCTTTCAGATGGGCGATCTTGATCAGCGTGTACATCGGGTGGACCGGCAGCCCGGTCCTCTCGAACAGCGCCATCTTGCCGAACTGGCGCGCGAACGCCTCCGCCTCCGCGACGCCGCTGCAATCGGTGTTGACGATGAACGCGCTCAGCGGCCGGCCGCGGTCGTCGAGGGGAACCACGCTCTCGCCGTGGCTGGAGATCGCCACGGCGCGGATCTCGGCGGACGGGACGGCGGCGAGGGCCTTGGCGATCGCCGCGCGCAAACCCGACCACAGGTCGTCGGGATGGAACGCAGACAGCCGGCCGTATTCGTGCAGGACGGTCGCCTGAACGCTTCCGTCGTCGCCGTAGAGCCCGGCCTTCAACGTCGTCGTGCCGACGTCGATTCCCAGCAGCGACACCAACGCCCCCTCGCGCTCACCCGATGTCGAAGAGATCGTAGCCGAGATAGCGCCCGAACGCCTCGTCGAGAACGGTCTTCATGCGCCCGACCCCGACCGTGGTGTGGTGCCGAAAGCCGCCCTGTCCGAGCTTGATCAGCTTGGATTGGAGGTTCGGAATTTCGCACACGCCGCCGCAACCGAAGAATTCCGGCTCGATCGGCTCGCCCGTGAACCGCCCCTCGGCGACGTACAGCGTCAGCTTGCCGTCCTCGGTCTTGCAGTTCGAAAGCGTGGTCGGGAAGGCCGTGATCCGCCCTTCGTTGCTACCCCAGCCGCAGCCGGGTTCGGACTTGGCGAACATCTTGTGGTCGGTGACGACGCCCTGGCCTTCCATCAACGACTGCGCCACCGGGCCGCAATGGAAGAGGATGACCTTGTTTGGATCCTCGCCGTAGTTGTTGTTCCAGTCGAGGCAGGCCGCCGGCTTGCCGCTCGCCAGCCGCAGCGCCCGCATCGTCACCGCGCTGCAAATGTCGACCTCGCAGCTCGCCGCCGCGCCGCGGTCGTTCAGCTCGCTGAGCAGGACGCAGGGGGCGACCCCAAGCTCGCGCTGCATCTCCTGCCAGCAGCGGATGGCGACCGTCTCGAGCGCGTATTCGGCGATGTAATCGTCGATGACGACGCCAACCTTCGCCAGCGTCTCCATCTTTGACGCGGGGACTTGGCTGCAATTCGTGTATCCGGCGAGCCGTGCGATCTTCTCTTTCACCCGCGCGTCGGAGGCGGAGAGCGCGCGCACGCGCCGGAACAGGTCGGAGAGATCGAAGGTCTCGATGGTTATGCCGTGCTTCTGCAAGGCGATCTCGTCGAAACGCACGGTCTTGAAAAGCGTCGTGCGAGCGCCGACGCAGCCGATCGAGAACCGGCGCATTCCGTTCGCCACCCGACAGATCGCCGCGAACTCGGCGAGGTTCTCCGCGAACGCCGCGCTCTGCGGGTTCGCGACATGGGGCGCCAACATCGTGAACGGCAATCGATACTGGTGGAAGACGTCGGCGATCGAGAACTTGCCGCAGTAGGCGTCGCGCCGATGCTCGAAGTCCATCTTGCCGATCTCGTCGGGATAGGCCTGCAGCAGAATCGGCGCGCCGCAGTCTTGAAGCGCGGCCACGGCGCCGTTCTCGTCGCCGAAGTTCGGCAGGCAGAGAACGACGCCGTCGTAGGCGCCCTTCTTCTCCGCGAGCCACGCCGCGTAGCGGCGCCCTTCCTCGCGCGTCTCCACCGCCCCGTACCGCGTCAGGTCGGCCGGAGGCATGAGGTAGTCGCAGCCGGCGTCGGCGACCGCTTTCGCCAGTTGGTCGCGCGCGCCGGCGATCAGCGTCGCCGGAAAGAATCCGCGATTGCCATAGTAAAGCGCGAATGTCGTCTTGCGCATTGTTTCCTACCCCGGGGAGTCGTTCGAGGCGACAGGCGCGCCTCGTTGGGACTATGATACCGGCTCAAAGGGCCGAGGCGAGCCAAGGCCGTGCCAAATTCGGCGAAAACGTCCCAAATTTCGACGCGAGATTCCGTCGCGATGGCGCTGACCGTCAACCTTCCCAAGCTGCGCGAATTGATGCAGGGCTTCCACACCCTGACCGGATTGAAGATCGTGCTGTTCGACGCCGAGTATCGGCAGGCGCTGGCGCATCCGGAGACGGAAGGACCGTTCTGCACGCTGCTACGGTCGTTTCCCGCCTTGCGGGCGCGCTGCGACGCGAGCAACGTCCAGTCGTTCCAACGCTGTCGCAAGTCGGGGGAATTGACGATCTACCGATGTCACGCCGGCCTGTTGGAGGCGACGGCGCCGATCGCCGATCACGGCGTCGTTCGCGGCTACGTGATGTTCGGGCAGATCACGGATAAGGCCGACAGCGCGGTCTTCCTCGACAGCTTGGTCACGCGGATGCAGGGGTTGGGCGTCGCGGAGGTCGCGGCGCGCGCCGCCGTCGGCGGCATCCGCTCGGTCAGCGCTGAGCGCATCCATGCGGCGGCGCGGATCATGGAGGCCTGCGTCTGCTACCTGCTTCGCTACGACCTCGTCGCGTTCCGCAAGGGACGCCTGATCCAGCGCATCGACGACTTCATCGGCGCCCATCTTTCCGAGGACCTTTCGCCGCGGCGGCTGTGCGCCGAATTCCATCTCAGCCGCTCCAACCTTTATCGGCTGTTCGCCGACCACATCGGAACCAGCGTCGCCGCGACGGTGCGCGAGCGGCGGATGGAGCGGGCGCGCCGACTGCTTCGCGAGACCAGCCTGTCGATCGGGCGGATCGCTGCGGAATGCGGCTTCGCCGACGACCAATACTTCCGCCGCGTCTTTCGCCAGGCGCACGGGCTGTCGGTCAAGGCGTGCCGGGAGGACGGGCGGTAATTTCAGCGACGCCTTACTGAATCCCCAGACTGTCGAACGCCATCCCGCGGCGGCGACGCGGAGAGCGCCCAGCCGCGAATTTGGGGATTCCGTGAGCCGTCGCCGATTTCACGCCCTCGTCCCTTACTCCACGTCCTCGACCTGCACGGTGCGTCCGGACAGCCGCTGCGCCAGCGAGGCCTCCATGAACGGGTCGAGGTCGCCGTCGAGCACCTCGGCGGGGGTCCCCGAGGTGTAGCCGGTGCGCAGGTCCTTGACCATCTGGTAGGGCTGCAGGACGTAGGAGCGGATCTGGTGGCCCCAGCCGATGTCGGTCTTCGAGGCGGCGTCGACGGCGGCCTTGTCCTCGCGCTTCTGCAGCTCCAGCTCGTACAGCCGCGCGCGCAGCATGTTCCAGGCGGTGGCGCGGTTCTTGTGCTGCGAGCGCTCCTGCTGGCAGGCGACGACGATGCCGGTCGGGATGTGGGTGATGCGCACCGCCGATTCGGTCTTGTTGACGTGCTGGCCGCCGGCGCCCGAGCTGCGGTAGGTGTCGATGCGGCAGTCGGCTTCGTTGACGTCGATCTGGATGCGGTCGTCGACCACCGGATAGACCCACACCGAGGCGAAGCTGGTGTGGCGGCGCGCGTTGGCGTCGAAGGGCGAGATGCGCACCAGCCGGTGCACGCCCGACTCGGTCTTCAGCCAGCCGTGGGCGCTGACGCCTTTGACGACGATGGTGGCCGACTTGATCCCCGCTTCCTCGCCCGCCGTCTCCTCGACGAACTCGACCGCGAACTTGCGCCGCTCGGCCCAGCGCGCGTACATGCGCAGCAGCATGCGCGCCCAGTCGCAGCTTTCGGTGCCGCCGGCGCCGGCGTGGATTTCGACGTAGCTGTCGTTGCCGTCGGCCTCGCCCGACAGCAGCGCCTCGAGCTGGCGGCGTTCGCCCTCGCTCTTCAGCGCGCGCAATTGCGCCAGGCCCTCGTTCTCGGTCGCGGCGTCGCCTTCTGACTCGCCGAGCTCGACCAGCGTCGTCGCGTCGTCGAGCTCGCGCTCGAGCTTGGAAAGCGAGCCAAGCCGCTCCTCCAGCAGGTTGCGCTCGCGCATCAGCTTCTGCGCGGCGTCGGCGTCGTTCCACAGGTTGGGGTCTTCGGACTTGGCGTTCAGCTCCGCCAGTCGGCGCGTCGCGGCGTCGACGTCAAAGATGCCTCCTCAGCAGTCCCACCGACTGCTTGATGGTTTCGACCAGTTGCTCGGCTTCGGCGCGCATGGGGGCCTCGATTCGCGGCGGAACCTAGTGTGGGGCGGCGGCGAAGTAAACCGGCGGGCCTGCGCGCGCCACCCCGGACTCCGCCCCACCCGGCCGGCGGTCGCGCCTGCGGCGCGTGGTTGGCCCGCTTGCGATTGATGACTAACTCTAGTATATATCTAGATATAATTGAGAGAGCCGCGACAAGCGGTTCAAGCGAGTCAGCGCGCCATGAAGTCTCGTCCCTTCGCCCGCCTCGCGCGGGCGCTCGCCATCGCCGCCGCCGTCGTCGCCCTCGGCGCGCCCTCCGCCTTCGCCGACGTGACCCTGCTCAACGTCTCCTACGACCCGACGCGCGAGCTCTACCGCGACCTCAACGCCGCTTTCGTCACGGACTGGAAAGACAAGACCGGCGAGACGGTCTCCGTGCAGACCTCGCACGGCGGCTCCGGCGCCCAGGCGCGCGCGGTGGTCGACGGGCTCGCCGCCGACGTGGTCACCCTCGCGCTGGCCGCCGACATCGACGCCATCGCCGCCAAGACCGGCAAGATCCCCGCTGATTGGGCGAAGCGGCTGCCCAACAACTCGACGCCCTACTTCTCGACCATCGTCTTCCTGGTGCGCAAGGGCAACCCCAAGGGCGTCCACGACTGGGACGACCTCGCGAAACCCGGCGTCAGCGTGATCACCCCCAACCCGAAAACCTCCGGCGGCGCGCGCTGGAACTACCTCGCCGCGTGGGGCTACGGCCTGAAGAAGTTCGGCGGCGACGCAGCCAAGACGCAGGACTTCGTCGGCGCGATCTACAAGAACGCGCCGGTGCTGGACACCGGCGCGCGCGGCTCCACCATCACCTTCGCTGAGCGCGGCCTCGGCGACGTGCTGATCGCCTGGGAGAACGACGCCTTCCTCGCCAAGGCGGAATTCGGCGACAGCGCGTTTGAGATCGTCGCGCCCTCGCTGTCGATCCGCGCCGAGCCGCCCGTCTCGCTGGTCGACGCCGACGTCGACGCCAAGGGCGCGCGCAGAGAGGCCGAAGCCTACCTCAACTTCCTCTACACGCCGGCGGCGCAGGCGATCATCGCCAAGCATTATTTCCGACCGGCCTATCCCGAATTCGCCGACCCGGCCGACCTCGCGCGCTTTCCCAAGCTCGACCTGATCACCGTCGACGGCGCCTTCGGCGGCTGGAAGCAGGCGCAGGCGGTCCACTTCGCCGACGGCGGCGTGTTCGACCAGATCCAGAAGAAGGGACCCTAAGGCGTGACCCTCGCCGCCCTGCGCTTGCCGCCGCCGAAGAAGCCGAGCGCGCTGCCCGGCTTCGCGCCGACGCTCGCCTGGACGCTCCTCTATCTCGCGCTGATCGTGCTCTTTCCGCTCGGCGCGCTGATCGCCAGGGCGTCCACGCTTGGCCTCGGCGGAATCTGGGCGATCGCCGTCGAGCCGCGGGTGCTGGCGGCGCTGAAGACCACCTTCGGCATCGCGCTCGCCGCGGCGCTGATCGACGCCTTGTTCGGCGCGATCGTCGCCTGGACGCTGACGCGCTACCGCTTCCCTGGGCGCAAGCTCATCGACGCGATCGTCGATCTGCCGCTGGCGCTGCCGACCGCGGTCGCCGGCGTCGCCTTCGCGACGCTCTACGCGCCGAACGGCTGGCTTGGCGCGCCGCTGGCGCGGCTCGGCGTCAAGGTCGCCTATACGCCCTCGGGCATTCTCGTCGCGCTGACCTTCGTCGGCCTGCCCTTCGTCGTGCGCGCCCTCGAGCCGCTGATCGAGGAGCTGGAAAAGGAGCTGGAGGAAGCCTCGGCGACGCTCGGCGCCTCGCGCTGGCTCACCCTGCGGCGCGTGCTCTTGCCTCCGCTTGCGCCGGCGCTGCTCGCCGGCCTCGCGCTCGCCTTCGCGCGCGGCGTCGGCGAGTACGGGTCGGTGATCTTCATCGCCGGCAATCTCCCCTATGTGTCGGAGATCGCGCCCTTGCTGGTCGTCATCAAGCTCGAGGAATACGACTACGCGGGGGCGACCGGCGTCGCGGCGATCATGCTCGCCGTCTCGTTCGTCATGCTGCTGGCGATCAATCTCGTCCAGGCGTGGAGCCGCAGGCGGCTCGGCCATGTCTGACCTTGCGGTTCAGGACGCGGCCGCGCGCGGGCGCGACGCGGCGAGCGAATCGGCGGGCGCGCGGCGGGCGCTGATCGCGGTCTCGATCGGCTTCCTCGCCTTGTTTCTCGCGCTGCCGCTGGCGATCGTGTTCATCGCGGCGTTCTCGCGCGGCGCCGGCGCCTATGTCGCGGCGCTGATCGAGCCCGACGCGCGCGCCGCCATCGCGCTGACCCTCGTCGTCGCGGTGATCGTGGTGCCGATCAACACCGCCTTCGGCGTCGCGGCGGCCTGGGCGATCGCCAAATTCGACTTCTTCGGCAAGCAGGCGCTGATCACGCTGATCGACCTGCCGCTGTCGGTGTCGCCGGTGGTCGCCGGTCTCGCGTTCATCCTGGTGTTCGGGGCGCAGGGGCTCCTCGGGCCGTGGGCGGCCGCCCACGGCCTGCATGTCGTCTTCGCGCTGCCCGGCGTCGCGCTGGCGACGCTGTTCGTCACCTTCCCGTTCGTCGCTCGCGAGCTTATTCCGCTGATGCAGCAGCAGGGCTCGGCGGAGGAAGAGGCGGCGCTGACGCTCGGCGCGAGCGGATGGAAGGCGTTCCTCACCGTCACCCTGCCGAACGTCAAATGGGCGCTGCTTTACGGCGTGCTGTTGTGCAACGCGCGCGCGATGGGCGAGTTCGGCGCCGTCTCGGTGGTTTCCGGCCACATCCGCGGCCTCACCGACACCATCCCGCTTCAGGTGGAGATTCTCTACAATGAGTACGATGTCGCCGCCGCTTTTTCGCTCGCCTCGCTCCTCGCGCTTCTCGCCCTGGCCACTCTCGCCCTCAAATCCTGGCTCGAATGGCGAATCGGCGGCGCCGTCGACCGGGAGACGCGGCGATGACGCCCCCGCCGGCGCGCGCCAGGCGGCCAGCCAACGCATCGAGATCGCCGGCGTATCGAAACGCTTCGGCGACCAGACCGTGCTCGAGGCGATTGACCTGACGATCGCGCCGGGCGAGCTGGTGGCGCTGCTCGGGCCCTCGGGCTCGGGCAAGACGACGCTGCTGCGCGTTATCGCCGGCCTGGAGAACGCCGACGCCGGCGCGCTGCGCTTCGGCGACATCGACGCGACCCGGCTCTCGGTGCAGGAGCGGCGCGTCGGCTTCGTTTTCCAGTCCTACGCCCTCTTCCGCCACATGACCGTGTTCGACAACGTCGCCTACGGACTGACGGTCAGGCCGCGCCGCGCCCGGCCGAGCCGGCGCGAGATCGCGCGGCGGGTTCTCGATCTGCTGGACATGGTGCAGTTGAACGGCATCGAGCGGCGCTACCCGACGCAACTGTCGGGCGGCCAGCGCCAGCGCGTCGCGCTCGCGCGCGCGATGGCGATCGAGCCGCGCGTGCTCCTGCTCGACGAGCCGTTCGGCGCGCTCGACGCCAAAGTGCGCCGCGAGCTGCGCGGCTGGCTGCGCGGCCTGCACGACCGCACCGGCCTGACGACGGTGTTCGTCACCCACGACCAGAGCGAGGCGATGGAGCTCGCCGACCGCGTCGCCATCCTCAACGCCGGCCGCATCGAGCAGATCGGCGCGCCCGCGGAAGTGACCGCCGCGCCGGCGACGCCGTTCGTGCGCGAATTCTTGAGCTGAGGGGCGGCCCGCAGGCGCGCATCGTCGACCGCGCCCGACGCGGCCGGCGGCTGCGCCTGCAGCATTGCGCTCAGTAGAGCCCGCCCGTCCCCGGCCCCACCGCCTTCTCGACGTCGGGCGACAGGTTGGCCGAATCGGCGGTCTCGTCGCCGAAGTAGGCGTCGGGCGGGGCGGTGCCGGGCTTGAACGCCTCCTCGATCGAGCCGGGGCCGCTCGAGCGCAGGCCGGTGTGGGGATCGACCGAGATCAGCTTGATGCCGGGCGGGACGCGGAACGGCGCGTCGGGCGCGTCTTTGAGCGCCATCTTCATGAAGTCGCGGAAAATCGGCGCGGTGTAGAGCGCGGCTTGCGCGCTGTCGCCGAGCGAGCGCGGCTTGTCGTAGCCCATGAACACGCCGAAGGCGAGGTTGGGCGAATAGCCGACGAACCACAGGTCCTTCGCCTCGTTGGTGGTGCCCGTCTTGCCGGCGAGGTGGCGGCCGAGCTCGTGGATGACGAAGCCGGTGCCGCGATCGATGACGCCTTCGAGAATCGAGGTGATCTGGTAGGCGGTGAGCGGATCGATCACCTGGTCGCGCTTGTCGACGATCTTCGGCTCGTCCTGGTTGTCCCACTTCGTCGCGTCGCAGCCCTGGCAGATGCGCTCGTCGTGCTTGTAGATGGTGTTGCCCCAGCGGTCCTGGATGCGGTCGATCAGCGTCGCCTTGATGCGCTTGCCGCCGTTGTCGAACATCGAATAGGCGGTGACCATGCGCAGCACTGTCGTCTCGCCGGCGCCGAGCGACATCGACAGGAACGGCGGCAGGTTGTCGTAGACGCCGAAGCGCTTGGCGTAGTCGACGATCAGCGGCATGCCGATGTCGCGCGCCAGCCTCACCGTCATCTGGTTGATCGAGTGCTCGACGCCGAAGCGCAGGGTGTGCGGCCCGCCCGACTTGCCCTCGAAGTTCTGCGGCGTCCAGATTTCGCCGTTGCCCTGGTCGATCGAGATCGGCTCGTCGAGCTCGATCGAGGAGGGCGTGTAGCCGTTGTCGATCGCCGCCGCGTAGACGAACGGCTTGAACGACGAGCCCGGCTGACGCAACGCCTGCGTCGCGCGGTTGAACTCCGACTGGTCGTAGGAGAACCCGCCGACCATCGCCAGCACGCGGCCGGTGAACGGGTCCATCGCCACGCAAGCGCCGGAGACCTCCGGGATCTGGCGCAGGCGGTAGTCGCCGGCCTTGCCGGCGATCGGCTCGACGTAGACGACGTCGCCGGGCTTGACCAGCGCCTTCGCCTTCTTGCCCGTCCATTTCATCCCGTCGGGGCCGACGTTTCCCGTCTCGCGCTGGCTCCCCAGCGCCCCCGACTTGTCGCGCTCGGGCTGCAGGCCGATGCGGATCGCCGCGTCGGAGACGTCGAGCGCCACCGCCAGGCGCCACGGCTTGATGTCGCCGTATTCGGGAATGTCGCCGAGCGGCACGCCCCAATCCTGGCCGAGGTCGATCGACTTCAGCACGCCGTGCCAGCCGTGCGCCTCGTCGTAGCGCACCAGGCCGTCGACCAGCGCCTTGCGCGCCATCAGTTGCAGGGTCGGATCGAGGGTGGTGCGCACCGACAGGCCGCCCTCGTAAAGCTTCTGCTCGCCGTAGCGCTCGGACAGCTCGCGGCGCACCTCTTCGGCGAAGAAGCCGGCGGCGATCGAGTTGGGGGTGAGCATGCGCGGCGTGACCACCAACGGCTCGGCGCGCGCCGCGCGCGCCTGCTCCTGGGTGATGTAGCCGTCCTCGACCATGCGGCCGATGACGTAGTTGCGCCGCTCGATGGCGCGGTCGCGGTTGCGGAACGGATTGAGCGCGCTCGGCTCTTTGGGCAAGGCGGCGAGGTAGGCGACCTCGGCGACGCTGAGCTCGTTCACCGACTTGTCGAAATAGCCGAGCGCGGCGGCCGCGACGCCGTAGTTGCCGAGCCCGAGATAGATCTCGTTGAGGTAGAGCTCGAGGATCTTCTCCTTCGAATAAGCGGCCTCGATGCGCAGGCTGAGCAGGATCTCGCGAATCTTGCGCTCGACGGTGCGATCGGAGCTGAGCAGGAAGTTCTTGGCGACCTGCTGGGTGATGGTCGAGGCGCCTTGGACGCGGCGCGAGCCCTGAAGAAACACCAGGCCGGCGCGGGCGATGCCCTCAGGATCGAAGCCGCGATGGGAATAGAAGTTCTTGTCCTCGGCGGCGATGAAGGCGTCCTTGACCAGCGGCGGAATCTCCGCCGACGGCAGGTAAAGGCGGCGCTCGCGCGCGTATTCGGCGAGCAGGCTGCCGTCGGCCGCGTGGATGCGCGTCATCACCGGCGGCTCGTAGTCCTTGAGCTGCGAGTAGTCGGGCAGATCCTGCTCGAATTTCCAGATCACCGCGGCGGCCACCGCCGCGCAGACGACGAACACGATCGCGCCGGTGGCGAACACGAAGCCGAGGAATCGCAGGATGCCGCGCATGTCCGATCCAAGACCTCAGCTCGGCGGCGGCGACAACCCGCCGCAGCCCCCATCGGGCGATTGTCGCGCGGCCCACGGCGCGACGCGCGCGGCTTCAAGGGAAATTCGCGCCCGCCAGTCCGCGACCGTCCATGTCCTTCGCGACTGCGGCGAAACTATGAAGCGCCCCGATCACCGCCCCGGCGCGCCGGCGGCGAGCGGAGCGGCCGGCGGCGCCGCGTCGGCGCGCGCCGCCGCATTGTCGGCGACCGGCGCCTCGCCGCCGGCGGCCGCCTTTTGCGCTTCCCCGCGCGTCGGCGCGAAGAAGCGGTCGATCGCCGCCGCCATCGCCGCCGCGGTCTTGCCGCGCCATTCGGCCGAAGTCAACGCGCGAACGTCGTCGGCGTTGGAGAGGTAGCCGAGCTCGACCAGCACCGAAGGGAAATCGGGCGCCTTCAACACGACGAAGCCCGCCGAGCGCTCGGGGTTGCGGTTCAACCGCGCCGCGCCGCGCCATTCGTCGACCAGGCCGCGCGAGAAAATATGGGCGTAGGCGCGCGTCTCGCGCCGCTCGAGATCGAATAGGATGTCGGCGACGCCCGGCGCCGGCGCCTTCGACTCCGCCCCGGCGGCCTTGTCGGCGGCGTTCTCGCGCTCGGCGATGCGCGCCGCCTCGGCGTCGGAGGCGCGCTCCGAGCAGGTGTAGACCGTGGCGCCGGACACTTCGGGGGCTGAGCCGCGGAGCGTGTCGGCGTGCAGCGAAATGAACAGCGCGGCGTTGGCCTCGCGGGCGACGCGCACCCGGTCCTCGAGCGAGACGAATTCGTCGCCCTGGCGCGTCAACACCACCTTGAAGCGGTTCATCGCCTCGAGGCGGCGCGCGAGCTCGACGGCGAAATCGTAGACGATGGTCTTTTCCATCACGCCGCCGGCGCCGTAGGCACCCCCGTCGACGCCGCCGTGCCCGGGATCGAGCACGATCGTCAGCGGGCCGGCGGCGGACGCGACCGTCGCCGTTTCCGGGGTTTCCGTCGCCGCCGGCGCGGCCGCCGCGCTCGCCCGCGCCGCGGCGGCGAAGGCGGCGGGCTCGCAACGCTTCAACGCGATGACGAGCCGCGTGGCCGGCGATCCCTTGGCGATCGGCGCCGTCTCCGTTCGCTCGACGCAAGCGGGCCGCGCGAGGTCGACGACCACGCGCGATTTGCCGGGGCCGAACAGGCCGAAGCGGAACGCCTTGACGATCGCTTCTTCGCGCCCGCGCGCCAAGCGGCCGACTGTCGGATCGACCTGGAAATTGACCTCGGCGAGGTCGACGACGATACGGTCGGGGTCGGTCATCGCGTGGGCGCTCGCCTCGACCGGCCCGGAAAGGTCGAAACTGAGCGTGGCGGCCTGGCCGTCGTCGGCGAGACGGGCCGCGACGGCGACCGGCGGCGTCGCGGCGTCCTCGGCGGCGGCGGGCGCGGCCGCGGCGAGCGCGATCAGCAAAGCCGTCGCGGCGGCGCGCCCGCCCGCCCCCGCATGCCAATTAAAACCCATGCCCGCCGACCTCGGCCGCCCAAGGCGGCTCTTGCGCCCCATTCTAACCCATACCGCAGCCAGGGTTAACGCGCGATGAGCGCGACTCGGCGACGCGGCGGGATCAGCTCGGAGTGATTCCATGCCCAAACGTAATCAATTGCAAATATTGACCTGCGTTATGCGGTGGGCGGCGGCGCGGAGCTTGCGCGAACGCAAAATCCAGCGACGGCGGGATCAACCGCGCGTGACGGGAATTCACTTGCCAACCCCGGCGGCGGCGCCTATGTAAGGCCAATCGCATGCGGGTCGCCTCTTCCCGCTCCGTCCTGTGCGAGTCGCCGGAGTCGGCGCTCGGCGTATGCGGCGCGAGGGGGGAAGGCGCTGGCGCGCAGGCTGCGGCCGTCCGTTTCCTTGTCCTTTTCGCGCCGGCCGCCGGCGTCCGAGGGCGGTTCCGGTCGAACAGCGGCCTTTCGATTCGCCGGGCGCCGTCCTTGCGAGCGCGGCCGATGCGAGAAGACGGCGTCGCGGCGGACGCCCCTCGAACGGCGACGAGGCATGGCTGCGCCGAGTTTCAGGGTGGCGATGGTCGGGCCGTCAGAGAAATTGCGTTCCCCTGCGCCGCGAGCGGCGCAAAACGCGCTTCCTCTCCGACAGGTTCGCGCGCGTCGCCGCCAATACGGGGCCGCGGCCCCCGACCATCGGTCGCCAGTTTTCCTATCCCCCAGCGCCGGCGCCCCTCGCCCGCCCTGCGGTCGCCCCCCGGGGGCGCCGCCGGCGGCTTTGGCGCGCCTGAAGAGAGTTCGACATGTCCAACAAGATGATCATCGACGCATCCCACCCGGAAGAAACCCGGGTGGTGGTTTTAAGAGGTAACCGGGTCGAGGAGTTCGATTTCGAATCGGCGAGCAAGAAGCCGCTGCGCGGCAACATCTATCTGGCCAAGGTGACGCGGGTCGAGCCGTCGTTGCAGGCCGCATTCGTCGACTACGGCGGCAACCGGCACGGCTTCCTCGCTTTTTCCGAAATCCACCCCGACTACTACCAGATCCCGGTCGCCGACCGGCAGGCGCTGCTCGATGAAGAGGCGCGCTCGCAGCGCGAAGGCGACGACGAGCCGAACGGCGAGCGTCGCAGCCGGCGGCGCCGCCGCCCGCGCGGCGCGCCGGAAGCGGAGATGCGCGCCCGCGACGACGACCAGCTTTCCGAAGCCGCGCCGTTCGAAGGCGAGGCGGCGGGCGAGGCGACCGCCGCAGAGCCCGCCGACGAGCTTCCCGCCGAATTCGCGCCCGGCGAAGGCTTTTCGCCGGCCGAAGGCTTGGCGCCGAGCGAAGGTTTAGCGCCGAGCGACGATTCGGCGCCGCCGGCCGAAGCCGCGCCGCTCGCCGCGACGGCCCCGTCCGACGCATCGCCGCCCCCCGAAGGCGTGGGTGAATTCGCCGCCCCGCCGCCGGTAGAGGCGGCCGAATCCGCCGCGGCCCCGCTCGCCGCATCCGAGAGCGCGGCCTTCGCCGAGCCGGCGCCGGGCGAGCCGACCGACGCCGAGGAAGGCGCGCCCGAGAGCGACGAAGACGACCGCGGCGAGCCGGAAGGCGCCGAGGGCGGCGACGAGGAGGACGAATCCGAAGCCGAGGTGACGACGCTCGGCGGCGGCGCCGAGACGCCGGAGCCGCGCGCGCGCGCTTCCACCGAGGACGACGAGAGCGAAGCGGTCGAGCAGATCGGCGGCGACGCGATGGACGAGACGCCGCGCCGGTCGCCACGGCTGCGCCGCCAATACAAGATTCAAGAAGTCATCAAGCGCCGCCAGGTGCTGCTGGTGCAGGTGGTCAAGGAGGAGCGGGGCAACAAGGGCGCCGCGCTGACCACCTACCTGTCGCTCGCCGGCCGCTATTCGGTGCTGATGCCCAACACCGCGCGCGGCGGCGGCATTTCGCGCAAGATCACCAACGCGCAGGACCGCAACCGGCTGAAGGCGATCGCCGACGAGCTCGAAGTGCCGGAAGGCATGGGCGTCATCCTGCGCACCGCCGGCGCCTCGCGCACCAAGGCCGAGGTGAAGCGCGACTTCGAATACCTGTTGCGCATGTGGGAGACGGTGCGCGAGACGACGCTCGGCTCGACCGCGCCGACGCTGGTCTACGAGGAAGGCTCGCTGGTCAAGCGCGCCATCCGCGACCTCTACTCCAAGGACGTCGACGAAATCGTCGTCGCCGGCGAGGCGGGCTTCCGCGAGGCGCGCGACTTCATGCGCCTGTTGATGCCGAGCCACGCCAAGTGCGTGTCGCTCTACCGCGACACCCAGCCGGTGTTCGCCAAGGCAGGCGTCGAGGCGCAGCTCGACGCAATGTTCTCCAATCAGGTGACGCTGAAGTCGGGCGGCTACATCGTCATCAACCAGACCGAGGCGCTGGTCGCCATCGACGTCAACTCGGGGCGCGCGACGCGCGAGCACAACATCGAGGACACGGCGCTGCGCACCAACCTCGAGGCGGCCGACGAGATCGCCCGCCAGCTCAGATTGCGCGACCTCGCCGGCCTGATCGTGGTCGACTTCATCGACATGGAGGAAGGGCGCAACAACCGCGCCGTCGAGCGGCGGATGAAGGACGCGCTGAAGAACGACCGCGCCCGCATCCAGGTCGGGCGCATTTCCCATTTCGGCCTGTTGGAGATGTCGCGCCAGCGCATCCGCACCGGCGTGCTCGAAGGTTCGACGGTGGTCTGCCCGCATTGCCTGGGCTCCGGCGTGGTGCGTTCCACCGCCTCGATCGCGCTACACGTGCTGCGCGTGATCGAGGACGCGCTGATCAAGAGCGCGTCGCACGACATCATCCTGCGCACGCGCACGCCCGTCGCGCTCTATATCCTCAACCAGAAGCGCGCGCACTTGCGCGATCTCGAGCGCCGCTTCGGCGTCGCCGTCACGGTCGAGGCCGACGACTCGCTGACCGGCGCGACCTATCATGCGCTGGAGCGCGGCGAGCTCGCCTCCGGCGCGAAGGCCGAGGAGGCCGGACGCGAGCCGGAGGCCCGCCCTGCAGGCTATGGCGCGCCGCCGGCCGATCTCCAGGGCTTCGCCCTCGAGGAAGACGCCGAGCCGGAAGCGGAAGCCGAAGCTGAAGGCGGCGGCGAAGCCGAGGCGGAGGATGAGGACCGCGAACGCGGCGAGCCGGAGTCCGGCGAAGGCGAGGCGGCGGAGGGCGAAGGCGAGGCCGGCCGACGGCGGCGCCGGCGCCGGCGCCGGCGCGGCGGCGAGCGCCAGGGCGGCGAGGGATTCACGCTCGAAACGCCGCAGCCGACCGACGACGGCCTGGCGGCGGTGGCGGAGATCAGCGGCGATTTCGCCCCAGCCCCGCCGCGCCCCGAAGGCGAGGCGGGCGAAGGCGAGGAGCGCGCCCCCGGACGGCGCCGGCGCGGCCGGCGCGGCCGGCGCGGCGGCGGCGACCGCGAGCGCTTCGGCGCGCCCGCGCCGCAGACCGAAGGCGAGTTGACCGAGGCGCCCGCGGCGGAAGCCGCCGCCGAGCCGAGCCTGTTCGGCGAATTGGGGGAAGCGCCGGCGCTGCTCGCGCCGGTCGAGCCCGAGGCGTCCGCGCCGGTCGCGGCGAGCGAACCGGCTTCCTTCGCGGAAAGCCCGCCGGCGCAGCAAGCTCCGGCGGAGGCGTCGATCGCTG
>Ga0326727_10001598_pt1 | contig 82478 bp, 61 predicted proteins | sample MB2enrmetagenome_FD_207643 | JGI IMG/M metagenome (GOLD analysis project Ga0326727, IMG submission 207643) | Lab enriched peat soil microbial communities from McLean, Ithaca, NY, United States - MB29MY | ecosystem: Environmental > Terrestrial > Soil > Wetlands > Peat | place: USA: New York... | reverse complement strand
AAAGCGCTAGAGTTGGAGGGCAAGGTCAAACGATTAAATGTCCGCAAGCATCGTCACCAGGAATCGAGCCATACGAGGCTGTTCAAGGCTCGGGCCAAAAGGCACGCAGTCGAGTCCGGGTTGTCTAACGTGGCCCGGCGCGCACTCACAGGACTGCCGGTGAAGCAGGGCAGACCTACCCCCTCCCGTAACGAATGCAGAACATGGAAACGCTGCCGCTCCGGGCCACGCCGTTCGTGGCCGCCCCAACCGCAAGGCAGGGAAGCGGAGAGAGCATTGAGAAGACCGAAGAAGCCAAGGCCGGTGTGTAACGCGCCGGATACGCCCACGTCGGTCAGGTCTTGAATGGCAAGAGAGCCTGTGGAACCGCCTCAAACCGGGAAAAGCAAATGACGAGCGACGCCAGTCGCTTGGTGCGTCCCGGAGCTGTCGCCAATGGAGCGCAGCGTCAACGGCCACATACCAGTATTGCCAAGTTGCCCGAGAGGATTACGATGCACCGCAAGATGCATCAAGCTTATCGAGCAGCGGAACACCTCGCGCTCGGGATGTTCTTAGAAAGGCCCGAGCCGTGTGAAGGGAAACTCTCACGCACGGTTCTTAGGGGGGTGTGGGCGGGCTAACCGCCTGCACCTACCCGGTGCAGCAGTCGCATGGCAGCAGTCGCATGTCACGACACTTTACAGGATTTCGTCTTTGGGCGCTGATGTCATGTATCATCAGTCTCGTCATCGCTTTGATTGTTCCCGCGCAGTTTGATTCGATGGGATGGCTCTGGGTATTGGTTCCGCCTGCGATAGTGCTTTCGGGCGTGGCGGCGGTGTGTTTCGCTTTCAGCTATACAGCTCCCCAGCTTACGAGTGTGTCTCTTCGAGTTTCCCGATATTCACGACTTACAGCCATTTCCCTGACGGTTGGCTTCGGGTATTTGGACGGCTGGTTTTATTACTGTGCAGTTGAGAATGGTTGCAGTTCCAGACTCGCCGTTGTTCCCGGTGTTGTTATCCTCGCTTTTGCGTGGTTCATGCTTTACAGATTTTATTATGAGATTCCTGCTGCCCAACACCTATAAAGCCCGTGCGGTCAACTGAAAAAAGGATGTAGTGCCGAGAGTCTTTTTTGACTTCCGTGATCGGGACCTCAGAGCGGGAACTCCGGCTTGATTTCTGATGTGCGGACTCGGATCTCGGTCCCTGGAGGTCCGGCCAAACATCCGCCTTCGCCAATCCCCGGTCCATAGTAGCTTTGCCATGCGGGGAGGAAGCTACGGCGGGACAGGCCTATTCGGACTCAATCGAGCCAGCCAAAGTCCGACCTTTCCACCCTGAACCTCGACTGGCTTTCCAGCGTCGCGATCAGAGGCTGCGGCCTGTCTGCGTGCCACGCACAGGCAGGCGCCGTCCAGAAACTCATGCGGTAAACCCTGGGGCTATCCATTCAAATGGAAGGTTGGTCGATTCCGCAGTTGAATTGGGTGGTGGAAGTGTAATACTTCATAGGGTGTAATATTTCATGGTTAATTGCCATCTTCGGGATGCCGGTTGATTGTGATTACGCGGGGAGCGCTGTGGTGGCGCTCCCCGGCCGTTCGCTCAAGATGATAACCGAACCAACAAGAGCTTTGCTGAGTCTCAAGGGGATGCAGCGGACCTCGCGATGACGCCTCAGTTCCAAGTTGGTAGCCATTGGCGCGGGATCGGTGATCCTTTTCGTTCGGCGCATGTGCGCGTTGACTTATGGGAGACACTTTTTGACCGCAGATTCACGCGGATAGACGCAGATCCTCAAGATGCCGCCGGTCGCGGCTCTTGCCAACACTCATGCCATCTTTGAGTCATTAGGCTTTTCCGGCACATGAAACGGATCTTCCCTGTTCGCGTACAGCGGTGGTTTGCGATCGCAGCGTTGCTGACCGGGACGCGGCCAGGCGGAGCACAGACCTGGATTCAGTGGCGTTCGACTGCGGGTGGAAACAACCACTTTTATGCCTTAACACCGTCAGCCACGAATTGGACTGCCGCACAAAGTCTGGCGGTTTCGTGGGGCGGCACCCTGGCGACCATTACAAGCTCCAACGAACAGAACTTCATCAACACCACATTCCTCATTGGAAAGTTCGAGCATCTGCCACTCTGGATCGGCCTCGTTGACCCTGCCCCGGAGGGCACATTGATTTGGAGATTGCGGCGAGCGATGGAGCAGATTGGCTTCCACACGGGAGGCAGATTCGAATGGGTGACCGATGAGCCATTTTCCTACAGCAATTGGAAACCGGGCGAGCCGAATAACGCACCGCCGGGCGAGAATTACGTAGCCATCAATTGGGAGTACTCAGACGATCCGCCTCGAGGAGTCAAAGGGGATTGGAATGATACACCTCTGGATGGCACTAGCGGCTACGGCGGCAAGACGGACGGACCCTACTTTGGCTTGGTGGAGCGAGAGACCGATCCAAGCCAGCCCCCAAAGCGGGGATTTACAAAGTCCGCGGTGTGCCTCAGCCTGAGCGCAGTCTTTATTGCCGTTCTTGTTTTTTCGCTCACTCGTTTCAGACGACATGGGAATTCGGTAGCCTGACAAACGGTCTCTCTCAGGCAGTAAAGTTGTGTTTTGGTTTTCGCTCTGCTTTTTCCTGTTTCCGTTGGGTCAGGTGTGGACCGCGACGCTTGCAGGCATGGAAAGGAGTCCTTGGAGCGTAGCAGCCATCTCAAAAATAGAGTCCGGTGGGGCGAGGCTACTGACGGGCCGCCGTTTTGTCGCAGACAGACGGCTCGCAAGTACGCTCGCCCCACCCGCTGCGGGATTTATGAAATGAGCTGTGGTGCAGCGATAAGAACCCAGTGGAACGGCTGCAAGCCGGGCCACAGTCCGGTGTCATTGGTTTCGAGGAGAGGCTGACGAAGGCGCTTTGAGATATCAGGGCATGTTGATTAAGCGCGCCAAAGACGACTCATGGAGGCATGGCGCCGATTTTCACAGTTTCACGCGGGCACCTTTTTGTGAAAATGGCCGCAAATTCAACTTGCCGGAGTTTTTGACGGCGATTAGGTTGCCTCGTCCCGGCCAAGCATCGCAGCCGGAACTTTATGCCGACACAGACCGAAATCGGTTACGATTCAAAAATCGAAGGCGACGTCATCCACACCCGTCTGGATGCGGCCATCAACTGGTTTCGCAAGTACTCTTTATGGCCAATGCCGATGGGTCTGGCCTGCTGCGCGATCGAGCTCATGGCCGCCGGCGCCAGCCGCTTTGACATCGCCCGGTTCGGCGCCGAGGTGATGCGGTTTTCGCCGCGGCAATCCGATGTGATGATCGTTGCCGGGACGGTCACCTACAAGATGGCGCTGGCCGTGAAGCGGATATACGAACAGATGGCCGAGCCGAAATGGGTGATTGCGATGGGCGCGTGCGCTTCCACCGGGGGCATGTATCGCAGTTACGCCGTTCTGCAGGGGGTGGACCGGATCCTGCCGGTGGACGTGTATGTGGCCGGCTGTCCCCCCCGCCCGGAAGCGTTGCTCGATGCGCTGATCAACCTGCAGAACAAAGTGCAACAGGAGCCGGTCAACTTCGCTCCCAGAAGTGCAAGCGCCTGACCTCGAACCACGGATGAATGCGGATAAACATGGATGCGGGAATGGAGTGGTGGAGTATTGGAGGAATGCTTCCCCCACGCGGCAATACTCCGAGACTCCAACACTCCAACACTCCATTTTCAGGTCGTGACCTCACGGGAACTCGCGCAGCAACTCCGAAGCAAGTTCGGCGATTCAATATCCGAACCCGTCGAGTTTCGCGGTGAAATCACGCTGCCATTGGCCGATGCCGAGCGGGTTGCCGAAGTCTGCGCGCATGCGAAGAGGGAGCTGGGATTTGACTACCTCGTGGACATCAGCAGCGTGGATAACTACGGCGAGGACCCGCGGTTCACGATTGTGTACCACCTTTACGGCTACGGCCATCGTTGCCCCCTTCGCCTCAAGGCAGAGGTCAGCGAAGAAAAGGGCGAACTGCCCACGGTGACCGGCGTCTGGCGCTCGGCGGATTGGCATGAACGCGAGATTTACGACATGATGGGCGTTCGTTTTCGCGGGCATCCCGATTTGCGCCGAATCCTGATGTGGGAGGGGTATCCTTATTTCCCGTTGCGAAAGGATTTCCCGCTGGCTGGCAAGCCGAGCGAGATGCCGGAAGTGGCCTTCACCGAAATCACGCCGCTGGAAGGTGGACCGTTTGTCACCGCGCCGGGTGGCAAGGATGCGATCGAGCGCGAACCGCGTGTGCGGAACCCGGAAACGGATGCGATTGAGACAATGGCGCGATTGGAATGTCGAAAGGATATCAAAGCAGCGCATGGGCACGCGTTTGGCCCGGGACCGGTTGAGGGGAGATGATTCTTATGGCCGCAAAGATGCGCAAAATTCGCAAACCCGGGCATCTCAGGGTGTCGTTTGCGCCTTTTCGGGCTGATGAGCATGGCCAATACTGAAGAAATCCAATTTCGAGAACCGTCGGCGCGTGTCGCTGCGGGGTCCGAAGGAGTTCAGGAGCTTCAAGGCGAGAAGATGGTCCTGAACATGGGGCCGTCGCACCCGTCCACGCACGGTGTCTTGCGCATCGTGCTGGAACTGGACGGTGAAATCATTCTCAAAGCGGCGCCGGACGTCGGTTATCTGCATCGCGGCGATGAGAAGATCGCCGAGAACATGACTTACACGCAATTCATTCCCTACACGGACCGGTTGGATTACCTGGCGCCCCTGGCGAACAACGTCGCTTACGCGCTTGCAGTCGAAAAACTGCTGGGGATCGACAGGCAACTGCCGCCCCGTTGCCAGTTCATTCGGGTCATCTGTTGCGAGCTGGCGCGGGTTTCCTCGCATCTGCTCGGGCTGGGCGCCTACGCCATGGACCTCGGCGCCGTGACGGTCTTTCTGCATACGTTCACCGAACGCGAAAAGATCTACAACCTTTGCGAATCTCTGAGCGGCGCGCGTTTCACCACCAACTACACGCGCATCGGCGGCCTCGCGCGCGACCTGCCGCCCGGCTGGGTGGAGCAATGCGGCCAGTTCCTGGACGAAGTGGTGGTGAACATCGACGAGACCGAAACGTTCCTCACCCATAACCGCATTTTCATGGACCGCACGCAGGGGGTCGGCGTCATTTCCCGGGAGGATGCCATTGATTACGGTTTGACGGGTCCCAATCTGCGCGGCAGCGGAGTCGAATACGACCTGCGCAAGGCCCATCCCTATCTGGTCTATAATCAGCTTCAGTTCGAGGTGCCGGCCGGGATGGCCGGCGACTGCTACGATCGTTACCTGGTTCGCGTTGAAGAAATGCGGCAGAGCGTGCGAATTCTGCGCCAGTGCCTGGACCGGCTGCCGGGCGGGCCGGTGAACGTGCCGGACATGAAGATCGTCCTGCCGCCGAAAGACCGCGTGCTCACGAAGATGGAGGAGTTGATTCATCATTTCATCAATGTGACGCAAGGCGTGAACGCGCCGCCGGGCGAGGTTTATTTCAGCGCCGAGAATCCGAAAGGGGAACTCGGTTTCTACATCAACAGCAAAGGCGGCGGCACGCCGCACCGCCTGAAGATCCGCGCGCCGTCGTTCGTGAACCTCAGCATTCTCCCGCGATTGCTGCCCGGGCACATGATCAGCGACGTGACCGCAATTCTGGGGTCGTTCGATTTTGTGATGGGTGAATGTGATCGATGAAACCAGCCGCAAAGATGCATCAGCGACGCAAAATAGAGAGAATTCTCTGCATCCGGCGCGCGGTGCTGCGGCCAACCCGGCCGAAATCGTATGGCTAATCAAATTGTCTGGCGCGTTTTGGACAGTGAAGGCACTCGGATCGCGCTGCGCTCTAGTGTGGTGTCCCTGACGGTGCTTTACAACGCGGGTCGCCGTGCCAAATCGACAAACCGCCCTCACCCCAGCCCTCTCCCATCGGATGGGAGAGGGTGGCCGAAGGCCGGGTGAGGGTCTGTATCAGGCGTGCAATTTAAAACGCACTTTTGTGACACGACACCAGGCGAGTCAACCTGATTCCGGGAAATGAACCCGAGCGCCACGATTGCAATCCCCAACCCGCTGGAACACCAGCCGGGCTTCGCCATACCGGCTGCGCTCGCGGCCGAGGTTGACGAATTGATCACGCATTACCCGGTGAAACGGAGCGCCGCGCTCATGGTGCTGCATGCGATCCAGGAACAGTTTGGCTGGATTTCCCAGGAGGCCGTCGAGTGGACGGCGAGCAAGCTCGGGTTGCAACCGATGAACGTCTATGAATTGGTGACGTTTTATCCCATGTTCCGGCCTCGGCCGATGGGCAAATATCAGATCAAGGTTTGCCGGACGTTGAGCTGCGCGCTGGGCGGCTCATATCAGCTCCACAGACATTTTTGCCACAAACTGGGCCTTGACCCCGCGCGACACGGCCCGCAGACGACGAAGGACGGAAAGTTCACGGTCGAATTCGTCGAATGCCTCGCGAGTTGCGGGACCGCGCCGGTCATGATGGTCAACGACGCCTTCTACGAAGGCGTCAGCCACGCGAAGGCGGATGAAATTGTGGCGAAGTGCAGGTAACTGGATGCACCTCGAAAATCGCAACCAGCGAGTGGCTGCCCGACATGGATTTGAACCATGTTTTGAGGTGTTTTCGTCATCGCTCATAGTTGCATTTGGTTGCTCTTACCATGTCCTACCTTTACCACGATGCCCCAATGTTTGCAAGCATTATTTCGCATTCCGGTGCAACCATGAGCAGAAAAACGTGTGCGGAAGTGTGTCTAAGCCATGCTGTGTGCGGTAACTGTGTCAGGGCGTGATTCTGTGCGGAATCTGTGCGGTGCGGTTCCCGCCTCCAGGATGCGCCCGCCGCTCTGCCGGCTGGCTTATTACCCTGTCCACGCCACTGAACGGCGCGCCAGGGGCAAGCGGCGCTCAAAATCGGGCAGCGTAGCCTTCGGTCAGGAGTAGAAGAAACCCAACTCGCGGAGTGACACGTAACCCTTCTGGTTCGCGCCGTCGGGTTGCCCCATGACGACGTGGTCGAGCACTTCGATTTTGAGCAGTTGACCGGCGCGGATCAGGTCACGGGTAACTTTGATGTCGGCTTCGCTTGGCGAGGGGTCCCCGGAAGGGTGATTGTGCATTACCACAATGGCGGCTGCCGCTCCGATGACGGCCGGTCGGAACACCTCGCGCGGATGCACGAGGATTGTATCGAGAGTGCCGGTAGAAATGAGGCAATGGCCCTGAATCTTGCGCCGGGTATTCAACAGCAGGACAACGAAGCACTCCACGTCCCGGTTGAAATAGGGGTGCTGTCGCGTGCAGGCGTCACATTGGAACGCCGCCCGATCAAAGCCAACTCCTTTGTAGGGCGGGCGCTGGTTCGATCACTTAATGTCGCCAGAGATGGCGTTGCTAGTCCCTTTCGTTGCACGGAGTCATTTTGTGTGTGGTTGCGATAGTAATACCAACGGAAGACATCTGAGTATGGCGGGCAAACGTCTTTTTGAACACTTGCGTATTAGAAGCTCGGGCATGGGCCTAACATGCGCGGTTTTTCTAGTTAGCAACACGAAGCCGTTCAAGCGCGCGGCGGCAGAGCGGATGCGGGATACTCCGCAAGCCGATGGTCAACGATTCACGCAAAGAATCCTCGATGTGGCCGTCGAATTCGCCGTCCAGGATTTGCCGGGCGACGTTCAGCCACGGGGCGCAATCGGGTGTCAATCTGGCGTCTTGGGATTCCAGCAAGTCCAGCAGTTCGCGTTTGTGCTGACGCAACACGTCGGCGAACTCCGGCGGACACTTCCCTTTGGGGATCACCGCCAGCTTGTCGCCTGCCGGTTCGAGCCGCAGGCCGCGCCGGGTCGCTTCGATGTAATGGAATTGCGATTCCTTCGGCGTGAAAGCCGTATCGTTTCACACACTCGTCAGCGCCGACATGGGCGCAACCGGCCTCGCTCAAGAACTCGTCGGACACGCCAGGGCGGTTGAACTGCGCGCTCACTGCCCGCCTCCACGTTGCTGGCGGAGCAAAGCCTGCTCAACCGAATCCCAGTGAAACAAGATTCTTCGTCCTGAGACGCGAACAAAGGGCAGTTTCCCGGACGCTCTCCACTGAAATAAAGTCCGCCTCGACACGGGTAGGCGTTTCAGCAACTCGACTTCGTCAATAAACCCCGCCTGGCTTGGCCGTGCGGTTCCTATATCGGTTTTGCTCATGTGTGCATCCTACAACACACACGAGGGACAGCTTTGAGACGTGAAAACCTGCTTTCAGCCAGCGATTTCCGAAAAAGGAGGCAAAGCAGTTGAGCGATTTCCGCTTTTGGGGGGAATTCTGCCGAGCGATTTCCGCAAATTTGGCGGGAAGGGCTGAGCGAACGGCACCCAAGCGCGGCGAAAGACGTGTCAAGGGGCCGGCTTGCGCTTTTTTGCGGATTCGCGGGCCTTCCTGGATTTTTGATCCTTCCACCAATACCTGTAGGCACTCCCCATCCCGAGCCAGATGTCCTGAGTGAAATATCCTCCCCTTTTGTCCGCGTCTTTGATCGCCAGGATCTGAGAAATGCCCCATGCGTACCGCTCGGCTGGTGTTAGTGGCTTCTCGTCACCAAACAGACTGCGAGGCAGGAGCGTCTGGATTGGCTTGAAACCGTGACCTAGAGGCGGCGCTTCAAGGTCCCAAAACGAAGATCGTGGCCCGCGCTCACAAAGGAATTGACGCAGGCGCCTCATGGAGTCGGCCGGAGTCTTGGCGTTCACGATGTGGCTCAGGAAATCTTTGAGCGTGGCCGGAAATCTCTTTGGCTTCGGAAGGTCGGCGGGCCACTCGACCGCGATTTTCTCTAGCGGCTCGCGCACAATTCTGTCAAAAGGCGTCGCGGTCTCTTTGTCCTTTAGGGCCATTTCACGCAATCACCGGTTCTAACGCGGCCAGCGGTTCGACTTCGCGCTCAATCGTCCGCGCCTTCTCGTAACGCACCAAACGCAAGTCGTAATCGGCCTGCAAGCCCGCCCACATTTCCGCGCTTGTGCCAAAGTAACGCGCCAGCCGTAACGCTGTGTCCGCTGTGATGCCGCGCTTTTCCAAAACGATTTCATTGATCCGGCGCGGCGGCACGTTCAATGCCCGCGCCAAAGCGTTTTGCGAGAGGCCACGCGGCTTCATAAACTCTTCGCGGAGAATTTCGCCCGGATGGATCGGAGGCAGTTTGTTCGTCTTCATAATTCTCAATGGTAGTCCACAATTTCCACGTCCAACGCATCTTTGCCCTGCCAGCGGAAGCAAATCCGCCACTGGTCATTCACGCGGATGCTGTGCTGGCCTTTGCGGTCGTCTTTCAAGGCTTCCAAGTGGTTGCCGCAAGGCACGCGCAAGTCATCCAGACTTCGCGCCTGATGCAAGAGCAGCAATTTCCGTCGCGCCACGCGCTGAATCTGCTGCGGCAACCGCCGCGAAGGTTCATCGTTGAACAGCCGCTCGGTTTCCTTGCAGGCGAAGCTGCGTATCATCTACGGCAACTATAACGCTAAACGTTATACGTGTCAACTCGTCATTGCCGGTCATTGCGCGCCCTTGCGCACGGGCAACGAGATGACGTTCGCGGCTTTGGCCGGTGCCACGGCAAACCACGCTTCACCATCCTTTTTCGTCATCAACCCCTTGTAATTCTTGTGAACCATCGCGGGCGAGTTTCCAGCTTGCTGCGCGGTCCGCCCCTCATCACCGTGCATGGCATAGTGGGCGCTCACAAACGAATGGCGCAGCCCGTTGCGGCGGTGCTGAATCTTCAAGTCGCCACGCAGGCGCAGAAACGCTTCGTGGAACTGCTTGTAATCCAGTGCCCAGATTACCCCCGCGCGACCGCGATACCGCTCAAGCCACTGGCCGAGACTCGCGCACACTTCGACCAAGCGGCGGCTACGCGTTTTTGCTTTTAACGCGCCGACTTCGATATGACCGGGCACGCGGAAAATGTCCTGCCAGGTCAAGCGCAAGATTTCCTTTTCGCGCAGCCCGGCCAGCCCGGCCAGGGCAAGGACTGGTTGCAGGTCCGCCGGGGCGGCTTCCAGCATGGCGCGCAATTCCGGGGCGGTGTAGCACTCGATTACTTCCACGTCGGCATTTTCATGCTTCAACTGGCTGGCCCCGGCCAGCCTGTGTGACGGCGGGAGGAAGTCTTGCTCCACTGCCCAGGCCAGGAACATCTTGACCACCCCGCGCCGCTCATTCCGTGTTTTCGGTGCGGCCTTGGCAAACTTCGTCATGTAGGCGTCAAGGTGCTGTTTGGTCAGGTCGCACACGTCATGGCCGGGGAATGCCTCGGCAAACTCGCGCAGCCAATACCCGGTATTCCGCCAGTGATCTTCACTCAATTGCGGTCTGCGCCCCTCGGCAGCAACGGTTTTGCCCTTGCGAAAGGCGATAAACTGGTCTATCGCTTCGCTCACCGAAATGCGTTTGACCGTGACAACTGAACCTAGAAAGCCGTCAACGGCTTCCGCCAGGCTATGGCCGTTCAATTTGCTGGCGGCTTCGCTGAACTGAACCGCTGCCCCGTGCAATGAAATCCGCTTTCCAGTGGACTGATAGAAGCCTTGCAGAACCTCCAGGGCGGCCAGGGCATCGCGGGCTTGCTTGGCGGTCAGCGCGGCAGCTTGTGATCCGCTGGCAAGCTCTCGCACCAGCTTATCGGCGGCGGCCTTCGCTTCCGCGTAGGTCGCAAAGCTCGTCATGCGCCGCTTGCCGGCCACGTAACCACAGACGCGGTAAAACGGGTAATGCTTGGACTTGCCGTAGATTTTGCACTCGGCTTTGCGGTAGCGGACTGTTTTCGGGAACTTCACGTTTCCCCTTTCGGATTCTGCCGCATTTTGTGCGGGAACTGTGTCTGTTTCGGCCAATACCTCATTTTGCTGAGGAAAAGTGGCTGCCCGACATGGATTTGAACCATGACAAACAGATCCAGAGTCTGCTGTGCTACCGTTACACCATCGGGCAAACGGGCACCTTGAAGCTAGACGCTCCCGGCGAGGAGTCAAGATTCGTTGCACCGTTGAAGCGGTGCCTTGTTGAACCGTGCTTCGCCCCATCGAACGCAGGTTCAACGATCCAACGATTCAACGATTCAGCGATTCCACGCCATTAGCCATGCCTTCCGAACACCGCCTCATCCTCAAACACGCCGACCAGCCGGGTTACACGCCGGACATCGACTGTTATCTGCGTCAGGGCGGCTACGAGGTGCTCGGCCGGGCGCTCGCGCTTCAGCCGCGGACCCTGCCCGGCGGCAAAATCCAGACCGGCCCGGAACAAATCCGCGAGGAAGTGGTGAAGTCCGGCCTGCGCGGCCGCGGCGGCGCCGGCTTTTCCTGCGGGCTGAAGTGGTCGTTCGTGGACCGCAAGAGCGGCAAGCCGATTTACCTCATCTGCAACGCGGACGAATCGGAGCCGGGCACATTCAAGGACCGCCAGATCATCTACAAAGACCCTCATCAAATGCTGGAGGGAACGATCATCGCCTGTTATGCGAATGACGCGCACCTCGCCTACATTTACATCCGCGGTGAGTTCGTCGAAGGCGCGAAAATCCTGAACCGGGCGCTCCAGGAAGCGCGGGCGAAACATTTCCTCGGCAAAGACATTTTAGACAGTGGTTACGATCTGGAAATTTACGTCCATCGCGGCGCGGGCGCTTACATCTGCGGCGAGGAAACCGGGCTGATTGAATCGCTTGAAGGCAAGCGCGCCTACCCGCGGATCAAGCCGCCGTATTTCCCCGCGGTGCTCGGCCTTTACCTGTGCCCGACCATCGTCAACAACGTCGAGACGCTTTGCGCCGTGAAACACATCGTGGCCATGGGCGGCTCGGAATACGCCAAACTCGGCGCGCCCAACAACACCGGCACGCGCATCGTCAGCCTCAGCGGACACGTCAGGAAGCCCGGCTATTACGAAGTCGAGGTGGGCAAAGCCACCCTCGGCGAGCTCATTCACGATCCCGCGTTCGGCGCCGGCCTCCGCGACGGACGCAGGTTGAAGGCGGTGATTCCCGGAGGTTCCTCCGCGAAAGTTTTCAAGGCGGGTGAGAAATTCAAACTCAAGCGCAAGGTGGAGGGCAAAGAGGTTGAGCAGGAAGTGGATTTGCTCGAATTGCCGTATGATTTCGACTCGCTGATCGCCGCGGGCAGCATGTCCGGCTCGGGCGCCATCATCGTGCTCGATGATTCGGCGGACATTGTTGAAGCGCTGGCAAACATCACTGAATTCTACGCTCACGAAAGTTGCGGCCAGTGCACGCCCTGCCGTGAAGGGTCGCTCTGGATGAGCAAGGCGCTGCATCGCCTCACGCATGGTGAAGGGCGCGAAGAGGACGCCGATTACCTGGTCAAGATCGCCGACAACATTCCCGGCGGCCGGACGATCTGCGCTTTCGGCGAAGCCTGCTCGTGGCCCGTGCAAAGTTTCGTGGGGAAGTTCAAAGATGAATTTGTTGCCCGCGGGGGGGCGGATGAGAGGAGACGGCTCGGGGAAGCCGGGGGCGCCGCGGCAATCCGCAACCTCAAGCTTGCAGCGATTATACAGGATTGAGATGAGCGGATTTACTTTCCAACGCAAAGACGCGAAGCCGCCAAGCCGCAAAGAGGCGCCGGCTTTGCCTTTCTGCGTTGAATAGAATGTCAACACCAACAACAGCCGAATCCAAGCCCGCACCGCCGCCGGTAGACAGAATCAAGGTCAAGGTGGACGGGCGGGAAGTCGAAGTGCCGAAGACCACGCCGGACCCGGTTTCCGGCAAGCCGCTTCCGACCACGATGATTCAAGCCTGCGCCGCGGCGAAAATCGACGTGCCGCACTATTGCTATCATCCCAAGCTGCCGGTGGCGGGGAATTGCCGCATGTGCCTGGTCGAGTTCGGCACGCCCGCGATTGGACCGGATCGCAAACCGGTGCGCAATGCGGATGGGACGTTCCGGATCGTGAAGGCGCCGCGCCCGGCCATCGCCTGCGCCACGCCGATTTCGCCGGGCATGGAGATTTACACCAACACACCCAGGGTGAAAGCGCTTCATGAAGGCGTGCTCGAGTTTCTGCTCATCAATCATCCGCTCGATTGCCCGATTTGCGACCAGGCGGGCGAGTGCAAACTGCAGGAATACTCGGTGGATTACGGCAGGTCGGAGAGCCGATTTGTCGAGCCCAAGGTCCACAAGCCCAAGCGCGTGGACGTGGGCCCGCGCATCGCGCTCGACGACGAACGCTGCATTCTCTGCACGCGCTGCATCCGTTTCACCAGGGACATCGTCGGCGACGACGCCCTGGGCATTGTGAATCGCGGCAGCTACAGCACGCTGACAGCCTATCCGGGGAAACCATTCGACAACAACTACACTTTGAACACGGTGGACCTCTGCCCGGTCGGCGCGCTCACCTCGAAGGATTTCCGGTTCCAGATGCGCGTCTGGTTTTTGAAAGAAACCCGAAGCGTTTGCACGAGCTGCGCCACGGGCTGCAACATCATCATCGGCTCGCGCGAGGGGAAAGTTTTCCGCTACGAACCGCGCGAGAACGACGGCGTCAATGCGTGCTGGATGTGCGATTACGGGCGGCTCAATTACAAATGGATCAACCGGGAAGACCGGCTGGCCGAGGTGCGAGGGCCGAAGGGCGGGAGCCGGACCTGGAACCAGGCCCTCAAGGAAGCCGCCGGGTTGCTGAATCAGGCGCCGCCGGGCTCGGTGGCCATCATTGCGTCCGCGCGGCAGACGAATGAGGAGCTGTTCCTGCTCAAACAGCTCGCGGACAAACTGGGGGCGGCGATCGATTCCATTCCGCGGAAAGGCGAAAGCGACAAGCTGCTGCTGAGCGCCGACCGCAATCCGAACGCCACCGGCGCGCGGCTCATCGGCCTTTGCTCCGCCGCCATGGGTGAAAAGCTGCCGGGGATTGCGCAGGCCATCGGGCAGGGGAGGATCCGCACGCTTCTTGTTTTTGGGGAAGATGTGACGGCGCATGGGATCGGCGCCGATTTGCTCACCGGGCTCGAGACGCTCATCGTGAGCGATATTCTGCCGAACGGGACGACGAAGCTCGCGGATTATCTGCTGCCCGGCTGCGCTCACGCCGAAAAGCGCGGCACGTTTACGAACAGCAAAGGCCGGGTTCAAAAGTTCATGAGAGCGCTCGAGCCGGGAGGGGACGCCCGGCCCGAATGGGAATTCTTGCAGGAGCTGGTTTTTGGCGTCACGGGCCGGGCCGGGCAGGTGAGCATCGAGGCTTTGTTCAACCAAATGGCCAAAGAAGTGCCGGCGTTCCACGGGCTGACCTGGGCCGGCCTGGGGGATACCGGTGTGTCAGTGCCAATCTGATACTATGCCTGAAATGGTGTTAAACGCTCGCCCTCACCCCCGCCCTCTCCCCGGGGAGAGGAGGAATGCTCGCCCATCACAGAGGAGTTTTGATGCAAGGGCCGAATTCACCAAGCCTGTTCGGTTCCCCGCGAACGCGCGTGAAACCAAGTGTGCGCGAGTGTTTGCCGAGCGCGGAAAACGACTCTCCCTCTCCCCGGGGGAGAGGGCGGGGGTGAGGGCGAGCGTCCTAACTGAATCCCCCGTCAATTTCGGCGGTGGCGCCAGCCGCTTTCACAAATGAGCTGGTTCAACAACTCAACAGCATTCGTGCAGTTTGCGCTCTTCAGCGCGCTGAAGATCGTGGGGGTTTTTTCCGTGCTGATGTTCATCGTGGCCTATGCGGTCTGGGTGGAGCGGAAAGTCTCCGCCGCCATTCAGGACCGGCACGGCCCCAATCGTTTTGGTCCTTTCGGCCTGTTGCAGCCGGCCGCCGACGCGGTGAAGGCGTTCCTCAAGGAAGATTTCACCCCGGCGCGCGTTCGCAAGGCGTATTACTGGCTGGCGCCGGCCATCGTCATGATCCCAAGCATCATGGTGGTCGCCGTGATTCCTTTCGGCTCCTTTCTGGGCCATCAGCGGATGGTCATCGCTGATTTGGATGTGGGTGTGCTGTACACGTTCGGCATCGTATCGCTCGGGGTTTACGGGATCGTGCTGGCGGGGTATTCGGCGAATTCGAAATATCCGTTTCTGGGCGGCCTCCGGTCGAGCGCGCAACTGATTTCATATGAAATCGCGATGGGGCTGTCGGTCATACCGCTGTTCCTGCTCACGGGCACCCTGAACCTGACGGAGGTGGTGCGTTATCAGGGCGAGCACGGCTGGCTGGCGCTGCCGTTGGTGGCGGCGCACCAAACGACCCCGGAGCTGATTCACAAACTGGTTCTGTGGCCATGTGCTTTTCTGTCCTTTTCGATTTTCCTGGTCGCGGCCTTTGCGGAGACAAACCGAATGCCATTCGACCTGCCGGAAGCCGAGCAGGAACTGGCCGGGGGTTACAATGTCGAATACAGCTCGATGAAATTCGCCCTGTTTTTCATGGGCGAATACGCGAACATGACGGCGGTGGCGGCCCTGATGGTGACTTTGTTCTTCGGTGGCTGGACGCTCCCGATCGCGGGACTGGACCAGCCGGCGGCGCCGAACCAGATGATCGCGGGCCTGCTGCACATCGCCATTTTTCTGGCGAAGATGCTGTTCCTGATGTTCATGATCATCTGGGTGCGCTGGATGTGGCCGCGGTTCCGTTACGATCAACTGATGGGTTTGGGCTGGCGGCGATTGGTCCCGCTGGCGCTGGCGAACATCATTGTGACGGCGCTGGTGTTATGGTGGAAGGGTCCGAACTGAACCACAGAGAGAGGAAGACACGGAGAAAATGAGAAGAGGAACCATGGAATATGAGGCGAACATGGCGCGGTCCGCTGACCGGACGGCACCGCGCGGCGTTCCTGCCACTTGTCGCTTTCGGCGCCTCCATGTCTCTCTACTACTATCCATGAAAGTGTGCGCAGGCCGCGCAAACTGTTCCAGGCGACCCTCACCCGGCCGGAGGCCACCCTCTCCCATCCGATGGGAGAGGGGCGGGGTGGGGCGTCTTTCCATTCTCCGGTCTCCGTCCTCCATGCTCGATCTTGGTTGCGGCTGCGCCGCGCTGCGGTGAATGTGGTTGGAAATGCTTGTTAAACGCAAACGACTGAATCTGTGGGAACGGCTTTACCTGCCGGCGATTATCGGCGGGTTCAAAGTCACGCTGCGCCACTTCTTCAAAAAGAAAGTGACGATGCAGTACCCTGAAGAGAAATGGGTCGTGCCCGACGGCTACCGTGGCGCGCCGTATCTGGTGCGGGACCAGGACGGCAACACGAAATGTGTTTCCTGCCAGCTTTGCGAGTTCGTGTGCCCGCCCAAGGCCATCCGAATCACGCCGCCCGGGCCCGACGGCCCCGTGGCCGACCGGCCCAATGCCGAGAAGATGCCGCTTGAATTCGAAATCGACATGCTGCGCTGCATCTTCTGCGGCTTTTGCCAGGAAGTCTGTCCCGAGGAAGCGATTTTCCTGCTCAACGATTATTCGCTGACCGGCAGGTCGCGGCAAGAGTTGATTTATAACAAAGAAAAGCTGCTGGCGTTGGGCGGGCAGCACGCCGGAATTCAGAAGTGGAAACAGAAAGCCGAGGAAACCGGGGCGCAGGAGGAGTTTCCGGTGAAGGCTTGAAGGCGCTCGCCAATGGACACCAACAGACAGGAATTCGTTGAAACGTTGGACTGTTACATCATTACATTGGCGCGGCTGTCGCTTCGCGATCCCGTGGTAACGATTCAACGATTCAACAATTTAACGGCTGAAAAGCACTTTTGGTCTTCGTAATCTTGAGCATGGCGCCGTCTGACATTCTATTTTACGTGTTCGCGGCGCTGACGCTGCTGTGCGGCGTGCTGGTCATCGCGAATCCGTTCAGCCGCAATCCCGTCACCAGCGCCATGTTTCTGGTGCTGGCGCTGGCATCGTTGGCCGGGCTTTTTGTCCTCCTGCACGCGTTTTTTCTGGCGGCGATCCAGATTCTGGTTTACGCGGGCGCGGTCATGGTACTCTTCCTTTTCGTGATCATGCTGCTCGACCTCAAGGAAGAGGAACGGCGGAAGATCAAAAGTTTCAGCCTCGTCGGCGGCCTAGTTTCCGTGGGCGCGATTGCCGCCATCTTCGTGAAATCGCTGCTCACGACAAAAGCGGGCGCCGGTTTGCCCGCGCCCACCGCCGTCGGCGACACCGCCACACTCGGCACGATGCTGTTCAAAGATTACCTGCTGCCGTTTGAGATCGTCGCCGTCCTGCTGCTCGTGGCGATGGTGGGCGTGATTTTGTTGAGCAAGAAAGACCTGAAATAGCGGCTAAAGAGAAATGAATGCAGGACTCGAACATTACTTGGTCGTGAGCGCCCTGCTGTTCTGCCTGGGCCTGATGGGCGTCATCCTGCGGCGCAATCTGCTGGTGATGTACATGTCGCTGGAGTTGATGCTCAACGCGGCGAATCTCGCGCTGGTCGCGTTCTCCCGGTTCAATGGCAGTCTCGATGGCCAGGTTTTTGTGTTCTTTATCATCACGGTTGCGGCCGCGGAAGTGGCGGTCGGCCTGGCGCTCATCGTCGCGCTCTACCGCAAACGCCAAACCACGCATGTTGAGGATTTGACCTCGATGAAACTCTGATGCAAAAGGAATTAGTTAACCGCAGAGACGCTGAGACGCTGAGTTTCAACGAACTCACCGACCACGTCATTGGCGCCTGCATTGAGATTCATCGCAGTCTCGATCCGGGGCTCCTGGAATCGGCTTATGAGGAGTGTCTCTGTTATGAGCTGTCCGTCGCCGGAATCAAGTTCGAGCGTCAGAAACCGCTTCCCGTTCGTTTCAAAGGCGTCAGTTTGGACTGCGGCTATCGTTTGGATTTGGTTGTCGAGCGGAGGCTGATTGTTGAATTGAAAACCGTCGAGCACATCTTGCCCATTCACGAGGCGCAGTTGCTCACCTATCTGAAGCTGTCAGGACTGACTCTTGGGCTGCTCATCAATTTCAACGTGCCCGTTTTGAAATCAGGTATCAAACGCATCGCAAACAATTTTCAAGACTCTGCGTCTCGGCGCCTCGGCGGTGACATTATATCTGGATGAAACTCGAAGCGTTACCGTGGATCATCCTGTTCCTGCCGCTGGTGGCGGCGGGGGGGGTGGCGCTCTTTACCCGGCACCATCGCCGGCTGAGCGCGGGACTTTCCATCGGCGCGGTCGTTCTTGCGTTTGTTCTCGGCGTCATTTTTGTCCGCGTCGCCGGTTGGGAACCGGCGCTGCGCGAGCTCTCAGCCAATTGGCTGACCGTCGGCGATTTCCAGGTCCAGTTCGGTCTTCGTTTGGATCCCCTCAGCCTGTTGATGATGTTGGTCGTCACCGGTGTTGGCGGCGCGATCCATGTTTACTCGTGCGGCTACATGCGCGATGACCGCGGGTTTTCGCCCTACTTCGCCGGCTTGAGCCTGTTCACGTTTTCGATGCTCGGCATCGTCCTGGCGAACAATTTCGTTCAATTGTTCGTTTTCTGGGAGCTGGTGGGAGTATCGAGCTATCTGCTCATCGGCTTCTGGTACGAAAGGCCCGCGGCGGCGGCGGCGGCGAAGAAGGCGTTCATCACGAATCGTCTGGGCGATTTCGGGTTTATCGTTGGCATTTTGACGGTCTGGGCCAAGCTCGGTTCGCTGAGCTTCAGCACGCTGCAGGAAAAACTGATCCTGGATCCGCAAGCACTTGGACCTCTTGCCACCGTTGCCGGTCTGCTGATTTTCTGCGGGGCCGTCGGCAAATCCGCTCAATTCCCGCTGCACGTGTGGCTGCCGGACGCGATGGAAGGGCCGACGCCCGTCAGCGCGCTGATTCACGCCGCCACCATGGTCGCCGCCGGAGTTTACATGCTCTGCCGGATTTTTATTGTGTTGAACGCGCCGGCGCTGGAAGTCATTTCGTGCGTCGGCGGATTCACCGCTTTGCTGGCGGCGGTCATCGCCATCCAGCAAAATGACATCAAACGCATCCTGGCTTACTCGACGCTGTCGCAACTCGGCTACATGGTGATGGCCGTGGGTCTGGCCGGGCCCACGGCCGCGATGTTTCACCTGACGACGCATGCCTTCTTCAAGGCGCTGCTGTTCCTCGGCGCGGGGTCGGTGATCATCGCGCTGCATCACGAGCAGGACATCTGGAAAATGGGCGCCTTGCGCAGGAAGATGCCCGTAACTTTCTGGACGTTCATGTTCGGGACACTGGCGCTGGCGGGGCTGTGGCCCTTCAGCGGGTTCTACAGCAAGGACAGCATCCTGACTCAAGCCGCAGCGCGGCATAACTACGTGCTGCTTGGGATTGGCTTGCTCGTGGCGATGCTGACGGCCTTTTACATGTTCCGGCTGGTTTTCGTGGTCTTTTGCGGTCCAGCAAGAGCGGATTCCACCGGCCACGCCCAGGAGTCGCCGCCCGTCATGGCTTGGCCGCTCCGGGTTCTGGCCGTATTCAGTCTGATTGGCGGCTGCGTCGGGATTGAAGGCGTGTATCTCAGGCAATTCCCGCGGGAAACGCCCGGACACGCCGCCGGTTTCTCCCAACAACTCTTGGCGCCTTTTCTTCAGGCGCCGCGCGTTGCGGTTGCCGGCTTGGCGGCTCTGCTTCTGGGCATTGCCGGCGCCTGGGCGCTGTACGCCAGGGCGGACCACGACCCGTTGCCGGAAAAGCTCGGCGCACTGTCGCGCGCGATGTGCAATGGCTTTTATTTGGACGAGATTTACGAGGGTACGGTCATCCGGGGCCATGATTTCATCGCCGCCGTGGCGGATTGGTTTGACCGCTGGATCATCGCCGGTTTCGGCGTGCGGGGCGTGCACGGGACAACGGAATTCCTGGGGCGAGCGTTACGGCTTTTGCAGACCGGCAACCTGCAGACCTACGCCCTCCTGTTCACCCTCGGCGTGGCGCTGGTGCTGTGCTTCGTGCTATGGAAATGATGACGAATTTTCAACGCAAAGACGCAAAGACGCAAAGACGCAAGGAAGCCGGCATGTTGTCAACACCTGGCTTTTGCCAGGTGACTAGCGCAGGTGGAGTTGAGCAACCGTTTCAACGGTTTCTCAACCTGAGATTCAGACAGTTGCAACGGTGTACGAAGTGCGCCGCTGGAAACACTCCCCTTCAGCGGGGTATTGACCGAGGCTCGCGGTTTTTGCGTCTCTGCGCCTTTGCGTCTCTGCGTTAAGAACAGAATGACGACTTTAACATACGTTTTCCTGCTGCCGCTGGTTGCCGCGATTGCGCTGGTGTTCGTGCCGCGCAATTTCCGCGTGCTCATGCGTGCTGTGGCCGTCGCCGTCACCGGCGTCACAATGCTGCTGGCGGTGAAAATGTTCTGGCAGTTCGGCGCCGCGACGGCCGATGTTGGCGGATACAAGTTTGTCTCCGCCATTCCCTGGCTCGGCGCGGAATCATTGGGCATCGCCTGCAAGCTCGGTGTCGATGGCATCAACGTGGGCCTGGTGCTGATGGGCGCGATCGTGGCGTTCGCCGCCGCCTGCTGTTCGTGGGAGATCAGGGAACGCGAGAAAGAGTTTTACATCTTGTTGCTCGTCATGACGGGCGGCATCCTCGGCGCGTTCGCGTCGCTCGACTTGTTCTTCTTTTATTTCTTCCACGAACTGGCGCTGGTGCCGACGTTCATCATGATCGGTGTCTGGGGCCGCGGCGAGCGGAAGAACTACGCCGCGTTTCAAATCACACTTTACCTCAGCGTCGGCGCGTTGATCGCGCTCATCGGGTTGATTGCGCTTTATCTGCAGTCCGGCGCGCGCACGTTCGACATTCCGACGCTGGCCGAACACATCCGGCAGAACCCGCTCTCCGCGGGCGCGCAGAGGTTTATCTTCCCGCTGCTCTTGTTCGGCTTCGGAATATTGGTTTCGCTCTGGCCGTTCCACACGTGGGCGCCGCTGGGCTACGGGTCCGCTCCGACCCCGACCGCGATGCTGCACGCCGGCGTCCTGAAAAAATTCGGCCTGTACGGTTTGATTCGCATCGCGCTGCCGCTGATGCCGGGAGCGGGGCAACATTGGATGCCGATCCTGGCGTGGCTGTGTCTGGGCAATCTCGTCTATTGCGGCTGGGTGGCCATGCGACAGAAGGATTTCAATTGGCTCCTCGGCTACTCCAGCGTGGCCCACATGGGATTTGTTTTCCTGGGCATCGCGACATTGGCACTGGTTGGGGTGACCGGCGCCGTGCTGGTCATGGTCGCGCACGGTTTCCTGGCCGCGCTGACGTTCGCGTTGAGCGGCTACCTCTATCAGCAGACCGGGACGCTCGAGATGAAGGAACTCGGCGGGTTGCTGCGGAAACTGCCCTTTATTGGAGCGGCCTTGATCATGGCGGCGTTTGCCGCTTGCGGTTTGCCCGGCTTCGCCAATTTCGCCGGTGAAGTGACGGTCTTGTTTGGGGCGTGGAAGGTCTTTCCGCTCGTGACCATACTGGCGTGCTGGGGCGCGCTGATCATTGGCGCGATTTACACGCTGCGTGCCGTGAGAAACATTTTGCACGCCCAACTTCCCGAGCGCTGGGCTGGCGTTGCCGACGCCCCGCATCTCTGGCGCAAGCTGCCTTACGCGCTGCTGCTCGCGAGCCTGCTGGTGTTCGGTTGCTTCCCGCGCCTGCTGGCGGACAGGATCAAGCCGGATGCGCAGAAGATTGTGGAGATGGCGACGGCGGAGCCAGGCGCGGTTGTTGCCGAGAACGCGGAAAAGAATGGTTTGTTGACTCGCCCTCACCCCGGCCCTCTCCCCGAGGAGAGGGAGAATCGTTTGCCGCTTTTCATGAAAACTGGTGCCGGAGATGAGTTGATCGGTTTGGGAGTTGACGGGAGCGGGCAGTGGCCGTCCCTTCTCCCGCGGGGAGAGAGTCAAGGTGAGGGCGAACATGCCGCCATTGCGAAAGCGAGTCAAAGCCTCCTCACGTCGGCTGCTACGGAGAAGAAATGAACCTTTCTTTGGTGAGTCTGGAGATTGCGGCAGTCGCACTGGGATTGGCGCTGTTGCTCGTGGATTTATGGCTGCCCACGGGTCGAAAGCGCCTGCTCGGTTATGCCGCCGCGATGGGCCTGGGCGCGATTCTGCTTTACGGCGTCCTGGCCATGAAACTGGCGCCGGGAGAAGTCCATTACGGCTTTGGCGGCATGTATGTTCTGGACGCCCTGGCGCTTTTCTTCAAGCGGTTCTTCCTGCTCGCGGCGATCATCGTGCTGCTGCTGTCCGTGGAATTCGCCGAGCGGATTGAAGCGGGCATCGCCGAGTATTACGCCTTGATTCTGTTCGGCCTGAGCGGAATGCTGTTTGCCTCTTCGGCAAACAACTTCGCGCTGCTGTTTGTCTCGCTGGAACTGATCACCGTCACATTTTACGTGCTGACGAGCTTTCAGCGCGCGCGGCTTGCATCGCTCGAGGCGGGTGTGAAATACCTGATCATCGGCGCGCTTTCGACCGCATTCACCGTTTTCGGCATCGCGTTGGTTTACGGCACGTCGGGCCACCTGGATTTTGCGGAACTGGCGGGCGTGTCGGGGCAATTGGCCGGGAACAAGATTTTCCTGTCCGGCTTGGTGCTGATCCTGGTTGGGCTGGGTTTCAAAATCGCCGCCGTTCCGTTTCAAATCTGGGCGCCGGACGTTTACCAGGGCGCGCCGACGCCGACGACGGCGTTTCTGGCCATTGGGTCGAAGGCGGCCGGCTTTGTTCTGCTGCTGCGCGTATTGTTTATTGCTGTGCCCCAGATTACGGCGCAGTGGACAAACCTGCTGATCATCATTTCCGCCAGCACCATTCTCTACGGCAACCTGTGCGCCATTCCGCAGCGCAATTTGAAGCGGCTGATGGGTTATTCGAGCATCGCGCACGCGGGGTATCTGCTGCTGGGCGTGGCCGCCATGGCGACGACGGCGGCAAAGACCCAGGACGCCACCGCGGGTGGGACGGCCCTGCTCTATTACCTGAGCGGATACCTTTTCACGGTGCTCGCGGTGTTCACCGTGATCATCCTCGCGATGGGACATCTTGACAGCGAAGACATTTCCGGTCTGGCCGGCCTGAGCCGGCGCTCGCCGCTGCTGGCGGCGACGATGACGGTGGCGATGGTTTCGCTGGCGGGCATTCCCCCGCTGGCGGGGTTCTTTGGCAAGTTCCTGTTGTTGAAGGCAGTCATTGCCAACGGCGCGACGAATCCGGGTTACTATTGTCTGGCGTTCACCGCCATCGCCGGCGTCGTGATTTCGCTGTGGTATTACTTCGGCGTGATCCGGGCGATGTACTGGGCGCAAGCGGCAGGTGATTTGCCCCCAATCCGGATTTCTGGCGCGATTCGCTGGTCTATTTATGCCTGCATCGCCGGGATTTTTTATCTGGGCATTTTTCCCGGCGCGATGCTGAATTGGGCGGCGGAGGCAGTGAAGGCGCTGAAACCCTGATCGGCGCAAGGGAGGCCTTCACTTCGGCCACGCCCTGGTTTGGACGCGGACCCGGATCAATGTATCATTGCGCATAACATCCAACGTGACGATGTCGCCCGGTTTCTTCGTCAACATTTCCGCCTGTAATTGGCCGGGGTTTTCGATAGGACGACCGTCCGCGCGGATGATGATGTCACCAACCATCAAACCGGACGAGGCGACCGGCGAATCGGGCTCAAATTGCGCGACGACGGCGCCGTTGTAGCGAGGGGGAACCGCGCCGTTTTGCGCATCATTCACCGACCGGAGGAGTATTCCCAACACGGCGCCCTCTTTCCGCGCGGCCGCCACCATCGCCAACTGGTTGGTGGACAAGTTCAGGCCCTGCAAGGCCTGCAACAACCGGGCGTTTGCCGTTCGCAACAATTCGGTTTCCTTCTGCTGTTCGCGCAACTGGTGGACTTCGCTGCGCAGCCTCAGCAAATCCCGGTTGTCTTCGCGGAGCTGCTGGAGTTCCGCCTCCTGACGGCGCAGGTTTTGCGCCGCCTTCACTTCCGCGCGCAAGCGATCCAGTTCGTCCAGATTGCCGGCCAGCTTGCGGTTCTCTTCCGACAATCGCGAAATGGTCCGGTGCTGCAGAACGACCCAACCGGCCAGTCCGGCCAGCGCGAGTGCGCCAACCCAACAACCGACCGCTCGAATTGTCGATCTGCGTTCCATGGAGTCCGATTACTTCGCCGTTGTTGACACCGATTGATGTTTGTTCTTCGCGGCTCGGCTGTATCGCACGAACGCACACCATGACCGCGTTCACACCACCCGCATCTGCACCGCGTCCACAATCTGTTCGCCCACCAGGATGGAACCGATGATGACGACGGTGGTGCCCGGGTTCAGCCGGCCTTGCTGGCCCAGAATCTTCAAGGCGGCTTCGATCGTATTTTCCGGATTAATGAGGTCGAACGGAACCACGAACGGCATCACCCCCCAACTCAGGGTGAGGCCGTTGGCCGTCTCGTCGCGCGGGCAGAGCGCGTAAATTTTCGAGTACCGCGGGCGCAGCCAGGCGGTATAGCGGGCCATGTTCCCGCTGCGGGTGATCACGAGGATGGCTTCCGCCTTGAGTTCATTAGCCATGACCACGGCGCTTTTGACCAGTTTCTGCCGCGCGCTGGTGAGGTCTGAATGGTCGAAAAAGTTCGCCCCGCCGCTCCGCTCGATGCGGACGGCGATGCGATCGAAGACTTCAACGCATTTCAGGGGATGTTTGCCGACGGTGGTTTCGCCGCTGAGCATGATCGCATCGGCCTGCTCGTAGACGGCATTGGCGACGTCGGTGACTTCGGCGCGCGTGGGCAGGGGCGATTCGATCATGCTCTCCAGCATGTGGGTGGCGACGATGACAGGTTTGCCGACCCGCAAACACAGTTTCACGATGCGACGTTGGACGATGGGCAGTTCCTCGTAGGGTATTTCAATGCCGAGATCGCCCCGGGCCACCATGATGCCGTCCGACTCGCGGGTGATCTCATCGAGGTTGGCGACGGCCTGTTGGTCTTCGATTTTGGCGATGACCAGCGGCCGGGATCCGCCTTTTTGAAACAGCTCCTTCAACTGGAGCACGTCGCGGGCTTCACGGACAAAGGAAAGCGCGATGAGGTCCACCCCAAGCTCCAGCCCCAGCAGAACATCCTTGATATCTTTGGAGGTGAGCGCGGGCAGGCTAACCTTCACGCCGGGCAGGTTGATGTGGCGGCGGCTGCCGAGTTTGCCTTCGGTGAGGACTTCGCACTCGACCATGTTGCCGGTCTTGGCGAGCACTTTCATTTCGATCATGCCGTTGTCGATGAGCACCACGTCCCCAACGTCGATGTCGTTGACGAAGTTGGCGTAATTGACATCCACGGAGCGCTCCTCCTCGCTGCGTTCGCCGCGGACCGTGAGGGTGAATTTCTGGCCGGGCTGGAGGTCGAAGGGCATTCCCACGTCGCCGGTGCGGATGGCCGGGCCTTGGGTATCCATCATGATGCCGATGAACCGGTGGCGGGCGAGGGCGGCGGCGCGGATGTCGCGGACGACGCGGCGCACCCAATCGTGCGGCGCGTGGGACATATTCAGCCGGAAGACATCCACGCTCGCATCGATCAGGCGGGCGATCATTTCCGCCGACTCGGTGGCGGGACCCAGGGTGGCAATGATTTTTGTTTTGCGCCGAGCACGGGAAGTCACGCGGGGGAGGATAATTCCCGAGCACGGGAATAAAAGATTTTATTGCGGGCGGACGGGGCGGTGGGGTGCGGGAAATCGCCATGGGCGAAGCGGAAATACAGGGTCACATCCGATCCCGGATTTCAGATTTGACGATTGGATGCGTCAGCAATGAGCGCACTTTGCACATCTGCCGGATAAATCCGGGTTGCCATGCGGACATGGCCTCCAGGTTAGAGTGGTGGCAACACTGGACCCGCGCGGAATAAAGGCTCCAAAACAGCTTGCCATCGCGCGGGGGCGCCGTCATATTGCGTGGCCAATAAAGGAAATTTTATGGCTGATGTAGCAAATCGATATCCGGAGAACGTGGCGGGCAAATATTACGTCGACAACCAGTGCATTGACTGTGATCTGTGTCGCGAGACGGCGCCCGACAATTTCAAGCGCAACGACGACGGCGGCTACTCGTTCGTATTCAAGCAACCTGAGAATCCGGACGAGGAAGCCCGCTGCAAGGAAGCCAAAGAAGGGTGTCCGGTCGAGGCGATCGGAGACAACGGCGCTTAGGGCGGATCGGGTGTGGGTTCATGCGCCGCAGGTGTTCGCCTGCGGCTTTTTTCTTTGCGGAAGCCCGCCCGGCAGGCTGGAGGGCATGCGTTAGCCGGGCGGGATGGCTGGCTGGGACGCGGGCTGGCCGCGCACGGCGCGCTTCAGTTCGCCGCCGTCCAGGCAAGTCCTGACGGACTTGAGTAAGGTCTGCGGGTCATAAGGCTTGGGCAGGAAATTGATGCTCTGGGTCAGGGGGGAGTCTTTTCTGAAGAATTCGGTGCTGTAGCCGCTCGTGTAGATGACTTTCAGTTGGGGACTTCGCGACTGGAGAATTTTTGCCAGCTCGCCTCCGTTCATGCCGGAAGGCATGACCATGTCCGTGAGCAGCAGATCGACTTTGGCGGAATTACGCTCCCAGACTTCGATTGCCTGGGGTCCGTCCGCGGCCTTGAGCACCTGATAGCCGCGTCTCTGGAGCGAGACACAGGCCAGTTCGCGCACCGCCGCTTCGTCCTCGACGACGAGCACCGTTTCGCCCTTGCCGGGTTCTTCCGGATGCGGATCATTGCCGGCATTTTTGGGGGGCGTGGACGTCGCGTTACAGACCGGCAGATAGATTCTAAATGTGGAACCGCGCCCGACTTCGCTGGTTACATCGATCCAGCCCTCGTGCTGTTTGACGATGCCGTGGATGGTGGAAAGGCCCAGGCCGGTTCCCTTGCCGACATCTTTTGTGGTGAAGAAGGGGTCGAAAATGCGCGCCAGGACCTGTGGATTCATACCGCAACCATAGTCGGTGACAAAAAGGCAGACAAACCGCCCCGCGTGCGCCTCGGGATTCACACTCGAGGCCGACTTTTCGAGAACCACCGCCTCGGTGCCGATCTCAATGAACCCGCCCCCCGGCATGGAATCCCGCGCATTCAAGGCCAGGTTGATGAGAATCTGCTCCATGCCCCCTTCATCGGCCAGAACCGAGGGCAATTCGTTGGGGCAGTGGAGCCGGATTTCGAATTTCTCGCCGATGAGCCGGCCGAGCATTTTTTTCGTGCGCTGCACGAGCGTGGAGAGATTGAGCAAGTGAGGTTGCAGCACCTGTTTTCGGCTGAACGCCAGCAATTGTCGGGTGAAGGTCGCGGCGCGCTTGCTGGCTTGCATGATCTGGTCCAGCAACACTCCCCGGTCGACGTTGGACACGTTCACGGTTTGCAGCAGGCCGACATCGCCTTGAATGACCGTGAGTATGTTATTGAACTCGTGGGCGATGCCGGCAGCCATGCGGCCGATCACTTCCATCTTCTGCGCCTGCCGCAACTGGGCCTCAAGCTTCAATTGATCCGTGATGTCTTCGACAATGAGCAGCAGGCACGGCTTGCCACCCAGGGACAGCGGTTCGGTGGACAGGAGGGTCTGGAGGGTCGTTCCATCGCGGCGGCGGAAGAGGCAAGATTGGTTCCGGAGCCGGCCCTCAGGCACGAAGGCATTCGGGGCGGGGTCGCCGCCCTTGGCCCAGAACTGGATGTGTTGAGCGCCGGGATGAGCGAGTTCCTCGGCGGTATAACCGCTGAGTTCCACGAAGCTGGGGTTTACGTCCAGGAACTGCCAGTCCACGCTGCTCTGAATGGCCATGGGAAAAGGGCTGGAGCGGAAGGCGCTGGAAAAGCGCTCTTCACTGACTCGCAGTTCCTGCTGAATGCGGACGCGCTCCTCGATTTCCTGTTGCAGGTTCCGGTTGGCCAGGACCAGCTCCTCGGTGCGCTGCTGAACCATCCGGTCGAGGTCTTCCATGCGCAATTTGGCCTGTCGCGCGAGGGCCCATTTATGGGTCAGCGCGTGGGCGAGCTGGAGCACTTCGACTGTTTCGAAGGGCTTCTTGAGAATCAGAAGATTATCCGTATGGCCGAGCCGTTGCGTCATGTCGTCCCAGGAATAATCTGAATAGGCGGTGCAAATCACGGCCTGCAACTCGGGCGAACATTGCCAGATCCGTTCGAGTGTTTCGATTCCATCCCAGCCCGGAGGCATCCGCACATCGACGAATGCCATGACATACGGGTCGCCTTCGGCGATGGCCTTTTGGACGAGCCCGAGTGCCTCTTTGCCTTGATAGGCGGAGTCGATGCGGAATCCGGGGCGATTCATGGAGGCGGAGCCTTCGCCAAAGAGGCCTGCCTCGACATCCTCGAGCCGCGATTGCGCGTCGCTTTTGCCTCCCAGAATCTTGCGGAAATCCTCGTGAATGGCCGGATTATCATCCACGATGAGGATTCGGGGCGGGGTGTCAGAGGCGGGCTGCTTCATAGTGAGGTCGGAGCAGAGTTCGACGGAGCGAGGGGCAACAAGAGTGTGAAAGTTGCTCCTGTGCCGGGGCCGTTGCTTTGAGCCTGAAGAGACCCGCCCAAATCCCGCATGGCCAGCGCGCCGCTGTGCAACCCAAATCCATGCCCGTTGCTGCGGGTGGTGAATCCATGCGAGAAGATGCGAGTCAGATTTTCCCTGGCGATTCCGATGCCGTTGTCGGAGATTTGGATTTTGACTTGGCTGTTTCCCTCGGCAGCCACCTTGACCGTCAACACCTTGTCGCTGCCTTTCGCGTCGTCCATGGCGTATTTGGCATTCCGGATCAGGTTTACGAGAATTTGCAGCACCTTATGTTTTTCGGTGACGATGTGCGGCGTCTCTTCATATTCGCGGCGCACCTGGACCTCATGCCGCATGAGCGCGGCGGTATTGATATGGAGCGCGTCCTCCACGAGCTGGATGGGGTTGACCGTCTCAAGAACCCCGGCGACCTTGGCGTAGTTCTGCTGCATGGCGACGATCTGCTTGATATGGTCGATATGTTTTACCAGTTGTTCCAGTTCGGTCAGGGAATCCTTTTGTTCGTTGTCGAGGTGCTCGGCCAGGGCCGACAGAAATTCGGGAATCTGCTGGCCACGGGGATCCTGGGTGAGGAATTCCATTAATCGACCGCGATTCTCCTGCAGCAGGGAGGCGGCTTTGGAGAGGCTGGGCACTTTGGAGGCCTTCAGCCGGTCGAGCGTGAGCGAGCAGGAGACGTTTACGCTGTTGAGGACATTGCCGACGTTGTGCAGGACGTCGGTGGCGACTTCCGCCATTCCGGCCAGGCGGGAGGTATCGATGAGGCGCCGGTGCGCGGCTTCGAGTTTGGCCTCGGCTTCCTTGAGGGCGGTAACGTCTCGAGACACACCAAAGGTGCCGATGATATTCCCATTTTTGTCACGCCAGGGCATCTTGGTGACGAGCATCCACTTGCCCGGATAGGCGATGTGCTCCAGCTTGCCGATGATGGGTTTGCCGGTGCGCATGATCTCCTGTTCTTCTTCAAAGGCTATCTTCGCGTGTTCCTCATCGAAAGTGTCGAAATCCGTCTTTCCGATCAGGTGACTGGAAAACGCTTCCAGGCTGGAAAGATGGGGCGGTAATTCCTTTGGAGTTCCCGGCGCGCCGTTGGCCAGATAACGGTTCCGGACCAGGTCAAACGTTCTTTCCGCTTTCGCTCGGCTGACGCGCACGAAACGGGATTCGCGATCTTTGAAATAGATATTATCCGGGAAGTTGTCCAGGAGCGCGCGGAATAATTCCCGTTCGTGGGCCAGTTCGGCTTCCGCCTCCTTGATCGCCGTGATCTCTTTGGAAATGCCGAAGGTGCCGACGATGTTTCCGTCCTTATCACGCCACGGCATTTTGGTGGTCAAGGCCCAGGTGACCCTTCCGTCCTGGTGGGTTTCTTTTTCCAGTTTTCCAATAACCGGTTTGCCCGTGCGGATGATCTCCTGCTCATCTTCATAGGCCGGCCGGGCGTGTTCTTCGGTGAAAAAATCGAAATCCGTCTTGCCGATGAGCAGCTTCAGATCAGAGACCTGGAAGAGTCTCTCGAAAGACTTGCTGAAGCGCACGAAGCGTGATTGTCGGTCTTTGAAATAGATGACGTCGGGACTGTGCTCCAGCAGCGTCTGCAGCAGAGCACTGGCTTCGGCCAACGCGGCCTCGGCCCGTTTGCGGTCGGTGATGTCTTCGTACGTTCCCAGCACCCCGATTACCCGGCCGTTTTTGTCGTGCAGCGGCACCTTGCTGGTCATCAACCACGTTTGCGTGCCATCGGACTTCAGTTGGGGTTCCTCGTAGTTAAGCTTGGGCTGGCCTGTTTCCATCACCCGGCGGTCATCGGCGCGATAGAGATCCGCCGTCGCCACCCAACCCATCCCGTAATCGGTTTTGCCGATGATCTCGTCGGGGTCGGCGAAGCCGGCGTCCTGGGCCAGAGATTTGTTGCACCCCACATAAATCGACTTGAGATCCTTCCAGAAGACGCGCTGCGGAATGGTGTCCAGAACCAACCGGAGCATTTGCCGCGAATTGAACAGTTCTTCTTCCGCCCGTTTGCGCTCGGTAATGTCGCGCGAGATGGCCTGGCCGCTGTGTGCTTTGCCATCCTTGAGGATCAACCGCGCGGACGTCTCCACCAGTATAAAGCGACCATCTCTGGCGACCAATTCACATTCGAGAGTCCTGGCGGTCCCATTGGCCGGTTGGGTCTCAATTAATTGCCGTGCCAGGCCGCGGCTCGACGGCGCCAGGATTTCGTCGATCTTGAGTTGTTTGACCTCTTCGGCATTGTAGCCCAGAACGCGTTGACCCGCCGGGTTAAGCGACGTCAGCCGCCCATCGAGGTCGAAAGTGAAGATCAGGTCGTTCGCCGCTTCAAAGATTTCCCGATAACGTTGTTCGAGCGCGGCCTCTTTGGCGAGACGCTCGCGGATGACGAGAGTTTGCTCGGCGACACGGCGGCGCAGCGTGATGGCCCAGAGCGCGGCGGCCACCACCACCGCAGCCATGATTCCCAATACGGCCGAAGCGCGCCGGCTGTTCCACCAGGGTGGCCTCTCCACCAGATGAATGGGGTCGGCGGGGGGGATGTAGATCCGGAGCGCCCGCGGCTGTCGTGATTCATCTCCCAGGATCACATAAACTCCCTGCAGCCGCACGAGACTCCCCACGGCTGGGATGGGATTCCCGGCGGTCACGGCGCCGAGGGGCCGAAGGGCTTCAAAGATCATATTGTCCGTCTGCAACGTCAGCACTTCCTCGTTGGCGCGAGAGTTGGAGCTGACCAGGCGGGCGCTCAACTGCACCCGGATGCAATGCAGGCTTTGATTCAGCAGGTTGACGACCGAGACGGGTTTCGGCGCGGGAATTTTGCCGCGGCCAATCCGGCGGCACCTGGCCTCGCGAAACACGTATCCGAAATCGCCCGGGGAGAGGTACCCGGCCACTTCCACGCGGTCACCCGGCTGGAATTCAGCCGCCTGAGCCAGATAGACCGGCACTCCCCCGGTTTCATCTTGCACGAACAAGGGGCAACCCGGCTGGCTGAAGGTGACCACACCAGCGGTTTTGACGCGGTGCTGAATGGCGCGCCATTGGCTGAACTGGGAAAATGAAGCAATCGGTCGAGTGGGCAGCGTGAACGGGTCGGTCACACCCTTTTCCTCCACCACCAGCAGATTGGTGGACGGCGACCAGACGTAAGCGCCCATAAGCTGGCGGTTCGGATTGGGGCGCGACCCGCAGACTCCACAAACGCGCACCCGCGAATCCACCAGATTCGTGAAGGCATCGCCGCCCGGCACATCCACCTCCACCAGTCCATTCACGTCGCTGAGTCTAAGATCGGTCGATCGCCAGTTGACCTGGGCCGAACGCACGACGCCGCGCACTTCCACCCATTGAGCGTCGAATTGCCCGGTGGCCATTTGATACAGACCGACCAGCCGTGGCGCGGGTAATTTCCTCTCGCCGAGTATGCTGACCGCGTCCGCTTCAATGATGGGAGCATAACCGCCGGGACCGCTGACGCCTTCGATTTCGACTTCGGCGCCGACGTGCCAGTTCGTATCGAAGCTCAGGTTCGACGCGAGAACGAAGATGCCCGCGGCGTCGTCCTGGACAAACAGCGACCTGGATTCTTTCCAAAGCGTGGTGATCACCCCGCGAACCTGGACGGGATACCGCCAGGCGGCTTGGGCGGGCGGCAAATCCCGGATTTGACGCACCTGGGTCAGTGTGGGCAGGTGGTCGGGTTTTCCCGGTGCGGGCAAAATGGTCTGTTCACCCATGGAATCCCAGGTCAATGGTCGAATGACAGCGTTTTGCAGAAACACCCGATTGCCATCCCAGCAAAGTCTGCCCCAGGCCGCCACCCGCTCGCCACCGCCAAGGGGAACGGTCTGGCGCGTTTCGGCGCGAATCGAGCCCGAGTCGTCCTGAATGGTCACGTATTCGCCGAGCCCCTGATCCAGCACCAGGCCTTGAATCCGCACCGGGAGAGGATTGGTTCGAGTGCGAGCCAATTGGGGCGTCAACGAGGCAATTTCCGAGGTGGGTATCAGATCGGGACGAAACCGGAGGATGGAGTTGTTCCGACTCGTGCTGGGAACCGGCCTTGGGACCTCCGTCCGATTCGTGAGAAGGGTGTTGTCCGCCCCAAATGACGTCATGCCCGGCACGGTCAGTAATGCCAGAGCCATCAGTTGGGCGGCTTGCTTCACAAACATAGCTGTTGTAGTCCGTTCCCGGGGCAATGGTTTCCGATGGTGCCAGGCGCAGCCTACACGTCCTCCCGCGATCAGCCTTTGCCACACTCTCGAACCACTTTCTCTGCGGTGTTTTATCGAAGCAGCTATTATGCCCGGAGAGAGGTTTGCGACATGCCCATTTCGAGAGATGAACGGGAGGAAACCTCAACTGGTTGGAGCAAAAGGGTGTCTTGTTTCTCGACACAGATTGCCCCTGGCCGGGCGCTGGTGAAGAGCATTTATGAACCCAATTCTGGCTTTTGCAGCGCCAGGCGCAATTGATTGAGCGCCTGCCCGGTAGTGACCTCCTTGAACGTCACCCGATCCCAAACGTTATACTGATGCCAGACCTGCGTTTCCTGCGGGGAGGCTAATGCAATGAAAACGGTGCCGACCGGTTTGTCCGGGGTTTCGCCGGTTGGCCCGGCTATGCCGGTGACCGCAATGGCATAATCGGCCTGGCTCGCCTGCCGGGCGCCGGCGGCCATTTCCCGCGCAACGGCCTGGCTGACGGCGCCGTAGCGATCGAGGGTCTCAGCGCGGACTCCGAGAAAGGCTTGTTTTGCTTCGTTGCTGTACGTGACCCATCCTGCCCGAAAAACCGCCGAAGCGCCCGATACATTCGTGAGATGATGCGCGATACAGCCGCCGGTGCAGGATTCGGCTATCGCCAGGGTTCGTTTGCGTTGCACCAACAAGCGAATCACCACTTCTTCCAGGGTCTCGTCGCCGCTTCCGAAAATGTCTGAACCGAGTTGGGCTCGAACCCTGGCCTCCGCTTGATCCACGCAGTCTTGCGCGTTTGCGCCGCGCGCCGCGAGACGCACGTCTACTTGACCGGGCTTGGCGCAATACCCGACGTCAAGCCCCTTCCTCACCAACTCCCGCAACGAACCCTCAATCTTCTCCTGCACGCTCGATTCGCCCGCCCCCGTCGTCCTCAAAGTGCGGCAGACAAACGTGTCGGTCAACGGCAGGGCGCGCCGCAACAAGGGGACCACCGAATGCGTGAAGAGGGGGCGCAATTCGCGGCCGGGCCCGGGGAGCATGATCAGCCAACTGCCCTGGCCATTGTTCCGGAACCGATTGGGTTTTACCTGGATGGCCAGTCCCGGAGCCGTCCCCTCCTGGTTCGGCAAGACGAGAGCGCCCTCCGGCACCATCGCCTGGACACGCGTTGATTCGGGCAGCGGGCGATTGCGAAGGGCAAAAAACGCCTGGATACGAGTGAGCGTCTCCTCGTCCTCACGCAACCTTCGGCCGAGCAGCCGCGCAATTGACTGACGTGTCAGGTCGTCGGAGGTCGGCCCGAGGCCGCCCGTGGTGATGACGAGATCGGCTCGCGAGAGGGATTCGCGGACGGCCGACTCAATTTCCCCGGCTTGGTCCGGAACGGCGGCCTGACGGCTGACAAGGTAGCCCAGATCGGAACACTGGCGGCAAAGCCACTGCTGATGCGAGTTGAGCACGCGGCCCAGCATCAATTCACTGCCGGTGTTGACGAGTTCGGCGATCACAACAACAGAGCCTGGAACTTATCTCATATAGTTTGGGCGGGGACGGTGAGCGTCCTCGTGGCTGCGCGGCCGAAGCGGCTTCGTCGCCGCGAAGGCGCGAGCCCATATTCCGGTGAAAGCTTCCGGGCCCGTCAGCAGCCGCGCCCTCCCAAACCATCGACGAGATGAAACCAATGTCTGTTTTTGCGGCGCGGGCTATTACTGTTTGGGAAACGCCAGTTTCCGGATTTCGGCGTTGAAGCTTCCGACGACGAAGCTCTTCGAAACGTCGGGCAGGCACAAATAAATCCTCCCGGGCATCTTGTCGGCGGCGATCGACCCGAAGTCGAGCTTCATGGCGTAACCGTTGGTGAACGATTGCGCCACTTGCAGATCACCTTCTTTCCAGCGTAACACGATGCGAGGCACCATGCCCGCATCGTTCGTTTCGATGTTAAACTGCCTCCCCGCCAACGCCTGGGACTCCCGCACGGGAAAATAGACATTCACCGCCAATTCGGGTTGATGAACGGCGCCCTGGCGCAACACAAGCGCGCCGTTCTGCAAATACGTGCGGTCGAAAGTGAGATTCTCGTTACGGACTCTTCCCGCAGCGACGACATCGGGGAAAGATACGCCGGCAAGACTCAAACGCCAGTTCGTGCCCAGGCTTGAACTGGCGAGAGCATCGGTTGATTCGGCTGGTGACGAGGCTGAGTCCGAACGGCTGTGTCTGGAATGCGCCACGTACAGCACGACACCCAGGACGCACACGAAAAACAGCGCGACAAAGAACTCGGGCACAAATGTCCTTCGCCTGGCGGCAGCGGGGAAGGATGCCGACGCCAAGCGCGTTGTCGGCTGGGGTTTGATGTATTGGGTGGCGGAAAGAATGTATTTGGTATGAGCCTGCGGCGCCTGCGGGACGATGATGGACTGGAAGCAGGTGGGACATTCAATTTGCGCGCCACTGGAGCCGGAATCCGTGGCGATGTGCTGCCCACACACGGGGCAGTTGAACCTGAATTCGCTCATTACCCAGATAAGAGTTTCATATCGACGGGGCATTCACAACAAGATTTTTGGTAATGGTCCCGGAATGGCGCTATTTCTGCTTGTGGAGCCGGGCAGTTGTTGTAAGATACGGTTTGTGTGGAAGTTGGCTGTCGGAACATAACCTCTTGAAATCTGGGGAATTGACCATGCCTGCTTCGGTGGCAACCAAGACCGCGACGACAGACCCGGCGCGAAGCCGAGCCCCCGCCGCGAAGCGGCGAGGCACGCTGCTGATCGTGGATGACGAGGAGGGTCCGCGCCAATCGTTGAAGGCGATTTTCAAGGACGAATACGACCTCCTTCTGGCGGGCAACGGAGTTGAGGCCATCGAATCGGTGCAGACGAACCGGGTGGATGTGGCCGTGCTCGATATTCGCATGTCGGGCATGTCCGGCATCGAAGTGCTCGAACGGCTGAAATACGTGGATCCCTCGATTGAGGTGGTCATGATGACGGCGTTTGAGACCACCGATACGATGCGACAGGCGCTTCGACTGCGCGCCTGCGACTGGATCAACAAGCCTTTTGACGTGTCCACCATGCGCGCCGCGGTGGCCAACGCGATGCAGCGGCGCACGTTGGAGAGCGAAATCCACAATAACGCCGAAAAATTGCAGGAACTGCTCACCGAATTGCAAAACCAGAAAATCACGGAGCAAATCGCCAACACGCGCGGCGAAATCTACGCCAGCATCATTCACGACATCAACGGTCCCCTCACTGTGATCTCCGGCTTCATTCAATTGATGAACCAGCGTTTCGGCGACGCCACCCGCCTGGAAATGGAGGACCTCGAGTTCATCAAAGACCGTTTGAAGATCATTACCCGCCAGGTGACCAACTGCATCGAAATTTCACGGCGCTACTTGAGCTTCCTGCGCCGCCAATCGGATGAAGCGCCGCGCGTCGGCGTCAATCAACTCCTGACGGATCTCAGTCATCTGGTCAAGGTGCATCCGAGCCTGCAGAACAACGAATTCACCATCCAACCGCTGGCCGAGGACATCGGCGTGAGGATCAACGGAACCGATCTGATCCAGATCCTGCTCAATCTGACCGTGAACGCGTTCCAGGCCGCGCCCCGAAGTCACCAGGTGAAAATTGAAGGCCGCACCTTGCATGAAGCGCTGGATTTGACCGCGTTCAAGGACGACCCGGAAACGCGGTTTTTAAATGTGGAAAGCTTCGCCAACAGCCCGCCACTGCTCCAACTGTCGGTGCGCGACAACGGACCCGGGATTGCCCCGGAAATCCTGCCAAAGATTTTCCAGCCGTACTTCACGACGAAAGCGGCCAAGCAGGGCACGGGGTTGGGCCTGAACATCGTGCAGCGCCTCGTCAAGGAAGCCAAGGGAGCATTGCATCTCCAAACCCGCGTGGGCCAGGGCACGACCTTCACCCTTTACGTTCCGGCAGCGCGGTTGATGAAGTAGCCGCCCGCCTTCACCGCGGTGCTCGAGCATTCCAGGCCGGGGACGCATTCCGAAGCCCCGCGGCTAGAGACAAACCCCGCTCCGTTCGCCGGCTGCGCTGGCCCGAGGAACTGGCCGTCCCTGAAGCCGAAGTGGCCGGGCCGTGAGTCAGCCAAGGGTTGGACTTGGTCCTGTGGGACCGAAGAACCAGAGTTTTCCGGAACTGAACGAACTTTTTTGCCTGTTGACACCACGCCCTGACGGGGGATCCGCTTGTGGCAAGCTGTTGCGCGGGAAAAAAATCAGGCTGCTGACGGATCCGTGTCCTCCAGGCTCTCCAGGAAAAGCATGCGGCTGTCGCCATGCTTGAGCAGTTTCTTCTCGCGCCAGGTTGTCGGGATGCTTAACGAGTCGCGTTTGCTGTGGCCCAGCACAAGCAAGCCGCCGGCAGCGAGCAGCCCCGGAAGACGGACATCGTCCAAAAGCTGCTGGGCCAGCGAAGTGGAGCGGCGGCCAACGTTTTTTTCTCCGTAAGGCGGATCCGCAAGTATCAAATCAAATCGCTCGTTCACGGCGCGAAGCTGCGCCGTCGCCGCGAACACATCCTGAACGCGAACCTGCAGGTTGTTGGGCGGGCATCCGGCGATCTGGAAATTCTGCCGCAGCACCTCGGCGTGGCGCGGTGATTTCTCGACGCAAACGGCCGAACTCGCTCCGCGGCTGAGGCATTCCAGGCTCAAAGCACCGGTCCCGGCAAACAACTCCAACACGCGCGCTCCTGCGACTCTCGCGCCCAGGCTGTTGAACACGGCCTGCTTCACCAGGTCGGAGGTGGGCCGCACGTCCCGTCCTCGGGGGACCTTTAAAATCCGGCGCGCGGCTTTTCCGCCAGCGATGCGCATGGCGCCAGTTTATACGTGTCACTGCCGCTTGGTAAGGGAGAATCTCTATCATCGGCGAATTCCGAACGACTCAAAATCCCGGAGCACAGCCCTTCGGGGCGACGGGAAAAGCGAATCAGTATTGCCAGCGAGGCCCGTTTGCGTGACATTGCAGGCGAGTGGAATGCTGGAAACGCCGAAATATCTCAGAGGCCAGTTGCTCCTCGACAGCGGGCGGTTACGGGGTTCGTTTTTCCAGCGAACGGTCGTGCTCATCTGCCAGCACGATGCCGAAGGCGCATTCGGCCTGGTGCTCAATCGCGCCACCGGCAGCAAGGTCGGCGAAATGCTGGTCGCCGATCTCCCGGACGCGCTCAAGGAAGCTCCACTTTACCTGGGCGGACCGGTGCAGCCCACCGCCTTGAGCTTTCTCCACACGGATTGTTTTATCGCGGAGGCCAACGTGCTGCCAAATCTGAGCCTCGGCCATTCCCTGGACGCGTTGACGGAATTCGGGGAATCCTTTTCTCCGACGCGCAAGCTGAAGATGTTTGCGGGTTATGCGGGTTGGAGTCCCGGGCAGCTCGAGGATGAAATGAAGCGCGAGGCCTGGCTGACGCATCCCGCCACTCTGGAACTGGTGTTCGACACTGATCCCCAACAGCTTTGGCGCGTCATTCTGAATCAAAAGGGCTGGAAATACCGGTTGCTCGCGCAGATGCCGGAGGATTTGTCGCAGAATTGAGCACGGTGAGCGCGCCACCGAAGCCATACGTTGATGTTCCAAGGTCGAGCGCCCGGATTGAAGAAGTCAATCCGCCAATTTCGCGAATGGACGCGAATTTCTAGGAAAATGAGATTCTGTTCGCGTGAATTGGCGTAATTCGCGGATTTATTATTCGTGTGTTTGGTGTATTTCGTGGTTGCGCTGGAATCGCATGCCGCCGGAGACACATCTGCTGGCCAGTTGGATCATAGCCGTGTGGATGGAGTTTTCGCCGGAACGCTCCGCAAGTGGCGCCAGGCCTGGGCCGGGAAAGGACAACGGTCTGGGACCGACGCGGGTCAATCGGAATAGATCTTAGCGCGGCCTGGCGGCAACGAGGATCGAGCATGGAAGATTGAGTATGGAGAATGGAAGGACGCCCTCACTCCGCCCCTCTCCCACCCGCTGCGACGGCGTGACAGCGCGGCGAGTCGGATGGGAGAGGGTGGTCCCGCCGTGGCGGGACCGGGTGAGGGCCGGTGAAATTCAAATTGTGAAATCCCCCCTCCTGGACAAACTTTGTCGCATATGCGACAAAGTTTGTCCAGGAGGGGCAAATCCAGCGGGGAAGGTGTTTTTATCTTCTTCGTTTCGCCGGGCCGTAAAAATAGCCCCCGCGCACGCGGGCTCCCCTGACTCGGCGTTCAAATCCTTTGGGCTGGCCCGGCTTCTCTTCCTCGAACAGCGCCGTATAGCGGTAATCAAATTTTTCCAGCCTTAAACGCGGAATTTTCTGGCTGATGAAACGCTCGATGGCCGCCACGTGTTTTGAATCCTCAGCCACCATCAAAGTGAACGCGTCGCCGGTCGCCTCTGCGCGGCCCGTGCGGCCAATCCGGTGGATGTAATCCTCCGGATGATGCGGCACGTCGTAGTTGACGACGTGGCTGACGTCCGCAATGTCCAGTCCGCGGGCGGCGATGTCGGTGGCGACCAGGACCTCGTAGCGACCTTCGCGGAAGCCGTGCAGGGCCTGCTCGCGCTCCCGTTGCGTGCGGTTGGAATGGAGCACGGCCACCGCGTGGTTGTACCGCTTGAGCAACTGGGCGATGCGGTCGGCGCCATGTTTCGTCCGGCAGAAAACAATGGCGGATTCGTAATTGATCCGGTCGAGCAGGGCGAGAAGCAGTTCGGCTTTTTGAGCTTCAGACACGGGATAAATGACGTGTTTGACCGTTTCGGCGGGCGTGCGGCGCGCGCCGATTTCAATCGACTGCGGATGGCGCATCGCCCAGCGAATGAGCGTTTCGATTTCCGGCGGGACCGTGGCGCCGAACAGGAGTGTTTGCCGCTCGCGCGGGCAGCGTTGGATGATGCGGCGCACGTCCGGCAGAAAACCCATATCCAGCATGCGATCCGCTTCGTCCAGCACGAGATGTTTGACGTGATCGAGGTGGCAGGTGCCGCGCGCCAGGTGATCGAGCAAACGGCCCGGGGTGGCGACGATGATGTCCGCCCCGCGCTTGAGCGCATCCATCTGTCGGCCATAACCGACGCCGCCAAAAATCAGAGCGGTCAGCAAATCGGTAAAGCGCCCGAAGTCGCGAATGGCCGTGTCCACCTGCGCGGCCAGTTCCCGCGTCGGTTCGAGTACCAGGACACGGGTCCGCGGATCGTGGCGGGCCAGCCGGGTGAGAATGGGCAAGGCGAACGCGGCCGTTTTTCCGGTGCCGGTCTGAGCGCTGCCGATCACGTCCTGACCGGCAAGAATCAGCGGAATGGCCCGGAGTTGAATGGGCGTGGGATCAACGTAGCCCATCGCCTTGACTCCCTCCATGACCTGGGCAGACAAACCGAGTTTTGAAAAAGGCATGGGGTAATTTGCCGTTGCCGCAGGAAAATGTCCATGAAGAATGGGCCCGAAGCGCCGCCTTCAAGCCGCTTCACCGTCCAAACGGAAACAGGTTTTGACAACCTTTGCAACGCCAGATCAGCAAGAGGGGGGCGCAACCGGCCACAGGCGTCCGGCCGGCTCACGGCCGGACTTGTACCCGGAACAAATGGGAACCACGGCTGAGGTTCGTTTCCGAATACGACATTGGACTGCTTGAAGCCTGAACCCAATCGCTGAGCGGCATCCACGGGGCGTGGTTGGTCAAACCCTGGACTTGATAGACCCGACCCGGAATGGCGGCCCACTGCAGTTGGAAGAGCCGGTTACTTTGGACTGAGGCAGAGAGGATGACGAATCTGGAAGCCGGATTTGTCGGGTTGGTGCCGGCGATGAACTCGGCGTAATCCGACATCCCGTCTCCATCCGTGTCGGTGAACTGAGTCCGATTGGTGGATAGGGCGCCAAAGTAGTATCTCTCCCAGGCGTCGGAAATGCCGTTGTGGTTCACATCCACGAAGCTGTAATTCCCGGCAAAGTTCAAAGTGCCGCCGGTGGCCAGCGTGTTCGACTGAGAGGGGGGAGTTTCATAAAAAGCGACATCGCTGAATTGCACGGTGTACGGGCCCGGCGGCGCGTTGCTGACGGTGGTCAAAATCTCCGTGCCGGATTTGCTCAAAGGTCCGGTGAGTGTAAAGGTCCCCTGGCCGAGGTTCTTCGAAATGATAATCTTCCCGCCCGCCCCCGCCGACACTCCCGTAATGCCGATGTCATCCACGAGCCAGCCATAGGTCGGGTTGCCGATGGAGACGCCCGCATAGTCCCACACCACCTGGATGGTCTTGCCAGCGTACGGCGTCAAATCCACGCTCTCCTCCTGCCAATCGGTTGCCATCTGTCCACTGAAATCCACGAGCACAGGCAGAGACGAAAGCGCCGCGCCGCTGTTGGTGCTGATCAGCACCTGGCCCTCCTCAAGCCCGGAACTGAAATCGAAACAATCCCAGAACGTGAGGGTTGCCTGGCTCATGCCGGAGAGATCAATCACGGGGCTGAAGAGGAAGCTGCTGGCGAACAGGTCGAATTGCTGGCCGTAGAGATCGCTCCCCCACGCCTTGGTTCCCGAATGCGCGCTGGTCTGGAGGCCATTGTTGGGTGTCCCCAGCATCCAGTTCATGTCGGTGCCGATCGGGTCTGGGACGACGGTCCAGCCGGCAGCGCCACTCTCTAAATTGTCGAACCAGGGGGGCTGGGGCGCCCGTTGAGTGGTAAACGTGTAGAGGGCGCCGTGGTTGTCATCCACAGCCGTGTTGCCGGCGTCATCACGGCTGACAACCTGATAGAAATAGTCCCGGTTGGCCGAAAGGCCCCCCAACGTAACGGCGTGATTGGTCACCAACAACCCGGCGTAGGCCGTCCGATCCAGGAGAATAGATTCGCCGTATTGCACCAGCGAGTCAGCCGGTTTCGAGGTGTTCCAGCTCACCAAGGCGCTGCCCATGCTGGTGACCGCGGCAACCTGGCTGATGATGGGCGCCACTGTGTCCACGGTCGCGGCGGCGACCACATTGCTGTTATTCGAGACGTCAAAGTATTTTGCGGTGATGGTATCCCCGTTGTGGACCACCAATTGATTTGTCGCCGTTGAGTTCGTGGCCACCAGCGTAATAAAGCCCCGGAACAGCCCGGGATGAGTTGTTTCATTCAGCGTCACGGTTACCCGGTTGGTCGTCGAACTGGTCGAAAACGTGGCTTGTGTCTGGCCTGTGCCGGCCAGGTCCGAGTCGCCCACCTCCACCGTGACCTGGTCGGGCACCGTATAAACCGAGCTATCGAGCAAGATCGTCCCCACGCCGTTCACGCCCGGGGCGAGGAAGTTGAGGATGTTCCGCAGGAAAACAACCTCATTGTTGGGCGGCGTTCCTGTCGCCGGCACGGTATCCAGCGGAAAGGAAAGAAAAACGGCGCGACCCGGGCTGTCCAGCCCGATCTGCGGGTAGCTCATCCCGCACGGCTTTCCCGAAGCCGACTCGAAAACGATCGCCGTGGCGTTTGTGGCAGGCGTGAATGTATCGGAGAAATCCGGTCCATAAACCGTCCCGTCGCCCAAATCGAAGACGGGATAGGAGCTGTAATCCAACGTCATGTTCATGCCGCTCGTGATGGCGTCCCCTGCCGCTCCCATGATTGCAGGCACACCAAAGTATTCGTCGCAATCGGCGCAGGATGAGGGCGGGTCGGGGTTCTGCTTGAACCCGGCCACCTGGAGCACATCCCGCCGGAAGGCTACATCTCCCAACTGGCTCAGGATGCCCATCGAGGCCATGAAAAATGAGCCGCCGCCGTTCATGTAGGTCTGGATCATGAATTGTTGATCCGCAGTGAGCGTGTTGTTGGTCCCCGTGTAATTGATGATGTCATCGGTCGTGCGCCAAACTAGCACCGGAAACGGCTGCAAGTCGGAAAGCTGCGGATAGCCCCGTTGATTCACCTTCCAGAAACCGTAGCTGAATCCCGCCGCGGTCAGCGTATTGGTGTAGGTGCTGTCGGGAATGATCGTCGAACCGTCCGCCTCCTCGCCCGCCGTATCGTAATCATCCACCAGCAGGACGACCGGTGTCACCACCGCCACAAAACTGAAATAGGCGCCGGAATTGTTGTTCGTGACCGCACTCCCGGCTGCATCCGCCGAACTCACGAAGAAATAATACGTCTTGCCGGGGATGAGTCTGGAGAGCCTGACCGAATGGGTGGTCGTCAGCGCGGAGTTGGTCGTCGCGAGGTTGAAAGCAAGATTGGTGCTGTAGCGAACGACGGAATTGGCGGGCTCGCCTGTCTGCCAGGTGATGGTGATGACGCCGAGGTCAATGGTTGCCGTCACGCCGCTCAACACGGGCGGAACGAGATCCGCCACGGCCGTCGCCGTCCGCTTGCTCCCTGAAGTATCAATATAGTCCGCTTCAATCACGTCGCCGTTGTGGATCTCCAATTTCCCGTCGACCATGGCAACGCCAACAACCGTCGCTACCGCGCCGGTGAACACGCCATAGTTCCCGGAGGAATGCAGAATGAAGGTTTCCCCGCTTGGCTCGGTCGTGCTTTTCACCAGCACGTTTACCGAATTGCTGCTGGCCCTGGCTGGATCGATGACCGTTATCTGTATGACGGCCGGCGCGGTGTAATTGGTGCGATCGAGCAGGACGAACCCCGCCCCCGGCCGCGCGAGATCGCCGGAGACAACCAGCGCAAAATCCTGGTCGATGGCCGCTGTGTCCAGGCGCGCATCCTCCACGACCTTGCGGGCGCGAACCCTCACCTGATAATCGCCGGGCAGAGGTTGGGCGAGGCGCACCGCTTCCACGTTGTTCAGGTTGTCCGGAGAGGGAGCGTTGGGCACCGATTCGCCGCCCGAGAACTGGTTGCCCCGGTACAGAGTTCCATCGGGGCCGATGACTTCCAGATCCAAATCGTTCACCAGCGCCGGAATCGCGCCCGGAAATCCCGGCACGTCCGTGTACGCCAGGATGATCTTCAGCGGCTCATCCGAACTCCGTACCAGCGCGTGCTGGGTATAAACCTGACCGCTGGTCAGCAACACGGTCTGATCGAGATACTGATAATAGAGGGGAGCCGTGTTGAAGTTGGTCACGACGATATTCTTCAAATTGGCGAGCCCCCATCCTTCGTCGTTGTTGGGAACGGGGCCGGGGCCGCCGTTGGATTGATCCAGTTCACAGGCCGAATTGATCAACGCGGCCTTCACCAGCGCCGGTGATGGCGCCGCGTTGGTGTGCAGGCTTTTGTAATATTGGACAAAAACCGCCGCCGCACCGGCGACAAACTGCCCGGACATGCTCGTTCCACCCATGTACACGTAGTAATCGTCGATCGTCGTCCAGGCGATCGCGGACTCGTCGGGAGCCGCGAAGGATGCCAGCGATGCGATCCAGGTGCCGGGCGCCACCAGGTCCGGCTTGATGCGGCCATCTTCGCAGGGGCCGCGACTTGAAAAATCAGCCACCGTGTCCGGGCCGTCGTCGTAAAGCCCGTAGGTCTGCGACATGGCGCCCGAAACATTTTCCGAGGCGCCGGTGGCGATCACGTTTTTGCCCGTGGCCGGGCTGTCCATCGTCTCGGAGTCGGGTCCGGCATTACCCGCAGAAAACTCGAGGATGTAAGGCTGGTCGCCGGGAGTTGAGTCATCGGCATCGCGCACTAACTCGTCGAATTGCGCGGCGTCGGTATCGTATTCTCCCTGGACATCATTGCCCCAACTGTTTCCGCCGATCTGGGCTCCGGCGCGAACGGCATCCCGCGCGAGCTCCGAGTCACTGGGCGCCGGGCTGACCTCGATTGCATCGGCGTCGAAGATGCGCTCGATGAAAAGGCTCGCTTGCGAGGCCACACCCAGGCCATACAAACCCCCGGTATCGGGGTCGGCTTCGCCCGTGGCGGCGTTGCCGGCGACGATGCCGGCACAGTGTGTGCCGTGGCCGTACTCGTCCGAACCGTCCGTCAGGTCGCCGTAATATTTGAAACCCGTCACCCGCCCCCTTAAATCCGGATGCATCGTGTTCGTATCGCCCGTGTCAAGCCCCGTGTCCGCCAGACACACGGTCACTCCCGCCCCGCCGAAGCCAAGTTGCTGGGTGACCGTGGGCGTGCCAGCGTTGCCGTCGTCACCGCCCACAAGCTTCGAAGCGAATTCATCAACCAGCTTCCGCCTCGGCGCCCGCTCGATCCAAAGAACGGAGCCCGATTGCGCCAGCGCCTGCAAGCGGGCGGAATCCAGCTTGCCCCGCAGAATTGTGCCCTGGCGCAAGTGACTCTCTCGCTCGATGGACACAAGCTTGGATCGCACCCCGGCCAGATCCGCAGGCGTGGCGCCGGGCGAGACCAGGATAGTCACGGGGAGGATCCGGCTCTTGGGCAACGCGCCGCTCGCCTCCTTGGCCAACCGGGGATGGATCTTGTAATCCGGCCGATACGGCCCCACCCAGCGGACAAAGCTCAGCGCCCGGACCTTGTCGGGGGAGGCGTTGTTGAATGTGGCGACGAAGGCATCGTCCGGGACATACTTGACGAGCTCAACTCCCAGCGCCCGCAACTCCGCCCGCCCGGCCGGGTCTATCTGGCTTTCGAACTGCACCAGGAAAAGACCTGAAGCCGGGGCCTGAGGCAACAGGCCTTGCGTCCGGGATTGCCCGGCTGCGGCCCCCTTTTCAGCAGGCTTCGTGGTGATGGTTTCACTGCGCAACCGGATCTGCTTGGTTTGGCCGGCGGCCGCGAAATGGAGGGTTACCAGACTCCCGGCGAGCAGGGGGAAACATATCCGCCGCAAACTACTGAACTTCACCCGACAACAGTATGCTCCCGCCGGGTCTTGATCAAGGCAACAGAAAGCGAGGCGGTGTCTTGGTTTGAAAGGCAGGGCCGCGCTGCGCTGCGGCCAAGTGCGCTGCTGCGCGTCCGTCCGCGGCGCAGCGCGGGCCTACCATTGCATTTATTCGACGAAATTTCAAATTAGGACACTACCCCAAGCCGGGTGTGGATCAGTTGGGTTGGTGGGGACGACCTGCCTTCCAGCGTGCAGTCATCGACTGATGACTTGTAGCGATCGTTTTAGTCTGGTAAAATGCAGGACATCATGACGGGAGATCGGTTTGGATCGACCATCCTTTCGGTGGATTCGCCTTCACCTGGCCTTTGGCGAGCCTCTCCGGTCCGATTGGCCGCGCTGCCGCGCCGTCGCAGCGGGCGCAAGGCGAGCGGGGTGAGAGACCGCAGCTGGTTTTCATATGCGGCAGGCCTGAAGAGGAGGCCAGCGTGGCCTTTTCTGACACGGTGTCCCCGGCTTCTGGCTGGTGTCTTGTGTCTTCTTTGTTCCACGGCCCGAGCTGAGTTCTGGGTCACCGGCTATTACCCGGGATGGGAACAGAGTTACATGCCGGCGACCAACATTGATTTCGCCACGGTCACTCACCTCATTCATTTCTCGGTCGTGCCCAATCCGGACGGTTCGCTTGACAGCAGCATCAACGGCGTTTCGGTCGGGAATTCGGCGGACGTGGTATCCGGGACGCATGCCGCAGGGAGGAAGGTGCTCATATGCGTTGGCGGCTCCGACAGCGAAAGCGGCTTTCAAGGAGCCACGAGCAGCGCCAACCTGCCCGCCTTCCTCGGCAATCTTACTAACTTCATGGCTACCCGCGGCTATGACGGCGTGGACCTTGATTGGGAGCCGCTCCACGCAGCCGATGCGGCGCAATTCACCAATCTCGTGAACGGGTTGCGGTCCGCGCTGAACAGATTTCCCCAGGTCAAATTGCTGACTGCCGCCGTCGGCGCGTATCAGCCTTACGGCGATCCACCCGACTCGGAATACCCCATGGTTGCCGCGGTCCAAAACCAGTTCGACCAGATCAACATAATGACTTACGACATGTCCGGCGCCTGGTCCGGGTGGGTGACCTGGTTCAATTCACCCATGTACGACGGCGGTTACCGTTTTCCCAGCACCGGCGGCCTCGTGCCTTCCGTGGATGCCGGAGTTAATAACTATCTGGGCAATGGTGTTGCTGCGGGCAAACTTGGCCTGGGCATTCCTTTCTACGGCTATCTCTGGACCGGCGGCAGCGGCGTCTGGCAGCCGCGTCAGTCGTGGCCTGCGACCAACGCCCCGACGGTGTCGTCCAGCGCCTATTCCGCCATCATGTCCGGCTATTATCAATCGAACCTGTACCGGTGGGACACCGATGCGCAGGCCGCCTACCTCAGCATCACCAATGTGAATCCCACCAACGACATGTTTATTTCGTATGACGATCAACGCGCCTCCCAGGCGAAAATCAGTTATGCGCGCAACCACGGACTGGGTGGCATGATGATCTGGGAACTCGCTCTGGATTACTTTGCGGCGCAGCCAGGCGGCCAGCGCAACCCGCTGTTGGAGGCGGTCAAACAAGGTTTGGCCACGCCCGGTTTGACGGCGATCCAGCTCAGCAATCAGCAGGTCAATTTGAGTTTCACCAGCCTTCCGCTAGGCTCCTACCGCGTTGAATGGACGAGCAATTTGACCGCCGGCGTTTGGAACACTCTCGCCGTCACCAACGTGTCCGGCTCCGGCGGTCTCCTGCAGGTCACCGACCCGGATCCGGCCACCCAGCCGCAGCGTTTCTATCGCGTTCAAACACCGCCCTGAGAAGTTTGAAGCCAGCGGCCCGGTCGCGACCGTCTGCAATTCGCGGTTGATTTCCACCACCCACGCTCGTGTGGAACAGGTCCGGAGCATTTGCCAAGAGTGATTTCCGGATCAGGCAGGGACGCACTGCGTCGCGTCCAAAGTTTCGCGGAAATGAAATATGGCAACCGCTCAAACTGTAGATCGTCCGGACTGTCCGCCGGCGCCGGTTTCCCGCCCTCAGATTTGATGGCGCACCATCTGCCAGGCGATCGTGCCGCCGTGAATCAGCGCCAGCACGAGCAGGCCGATGCCGGAGAAGTGCTCCATCCGCAACAGTGCTTTCTCGCTGAATTTTCCATGGCCGCGGGAGACCCCGAAACTTAGCGCGGCGAACCAGAAGCCGGTTCCGAGCGCAACGCCGGAGACGCAAGCCAGTTTGCCGGGCCAGTCTGGCGTCACCCATTCGCGCGATATAAAATTGGCCGCCAAGACGATCCAGAACACGAGCACGCCGAGGTTGCCCATGACCCGCACAAAGCCGGTCATGAAAGCCGAGTGCGGATGCAGCCGTTCTTCCAGCCGCGTTTCGAACTTGTTGGCCGTGGCGCCGAGTTGAACCGGGGTCTGGACGGATTTGACCATCAAAAACTTGATTCCGAGAAAAAGCATAAAAACAAAACTGAACAATTCCATCGCCGCTTTGACATAGCCCCGGGTGAAAAACGCCGCGAAGCCGGTGAACGCAATGAAGCAGTAGATCATCTCCATGGCAGTCGCACCCAGGCTGATAAGCACGGCCCATTTGAAGCCGCGCCGCGCGCCTTCGTTTATGATGGTGAGATTGACCGGGCCGACGGGGATGGAGAGGAGCAAGCCGCTGATCAGACCGGTCAGGCCCGCCTTGAGGATAGGGGAAAGGACATCCATTTCGGCTCAATCGCGCGCCATTGATCCCGCTTCGCTATTTTCCTCGTCCTCTTCTTCGATCTCGTGCCGGATCCGGCGGGAGATGCGGGGACGGATGAACCCATAAACCAGGTACAGTGTGAAGAACGCGGGCAGGACGTAATAGAGAATGGTCTCCCAAAGAACGAGAATCGACCCGATGAACAGCGCCGCGATGATGGCTTTGACAAACGTGCTGGTGGAACGCAAGCCGAGCGACTTGAAGCTGGGGTATTTCACCGTGCTGACCATCATCGCCGAAAGAAACACCAGCACGACCGCGGGCAGATACTTCCACTTGCCCAAAGTCCTCTCGTTTTCATTTAGTTTGATGATCAGCAGCGTCAGGGAAGCGACCAGTCCGGCCGCGGACGGGATGGGAAAACCCAGGAAGTCCCTGCCGCCGGCGCCCGTGGGGGCCGTCATGCAATTGAAGCGCGCAAGACGAAACGCGCCGCAGAGCAGATAAATGGACGCAATCAACCAGCCTCTTTCGGGGTGGCCCTCGAAGACATCGTGCAGCACGACCCGATGGACGAGAAACGCCGGCGCCACGCCAAATGAAACCAGGTCCGCCAGGGAATCAAATTCGCGTCCAAACTGGCTTTCCACTCCTCCCATGCGCGCGACGCGACCATCCAGCAAATCAAAAATGCACGCGAGCAAAATGAATCCGAGCGCGTATTTGATCTGGGCAAAGTCCCCGTTTGAGATGTCTGCTTCGACGATCTTTGTGAGCGCCACGAACCCGCAGAACAGGTTGCCGGCGGTGAGCAGGTTCGGCAAAAAGTAAATTTTCAACCCGGCCTCGGATGCGTCGGCCGGCGGCGGATTGGGGAGTGGAGCCGCCATGCAAACTCCTATTCGAAGACGGCCAGCACTGTTTCGCCGCCCACCACCTTGTCGCCCAATCCGGCTTTGAGGCTGGCCGACAGCGGCAGATACAGCTCCACGCGCGAGCCGAATTGAATGAGGCCGATACGGTCGCCGCGGGCCACTTCGTCGCCGGCGGACACCCAGGGCACGATGCGGCGGGCCAGAACGCCGGCGATGAGGCGCACGCCCGCTTTGATTCCGCGGAGCTCGGTTGCTTCGATGCCGATGAGGACATTTTCATTTACGGCGGCGCATTCGGCGTGCATCGCATTCAGGAACTGCCCTTCGGTGTACTTGAAGCAGGCCACCTTCCCGGTGAGCGGCGCGTTCTGGACGTGCACGTCAAACAGAGACAAAGACATGGAGATGCGCTGGCATTCGCCTCCCATGAACGCCGGTTCCGTGATCCGGTCAATCACATCCACGCGGCCATGTCCGGGCGACACCACCAGGTTGGCGCCGGCGGGCACGCGTGGATTTGGATCGCGAAAAAAATAGAGGGTGAACAGCGCGAAGACAATCCATACCAGGATCAGAACAACGGAAAACACGGTGACGGCGGAGGCGATGAGGGTGGCCAGAAACCCGATGACCGGGATCAGCAGCGCAAGAATCAGCGTGACCAGGAGCATCTTGAAAGCCGCGCGCCGCGCTCTTCCCGAATGTTTCATGCACGCAAGGTAGTGACAAAAATTCCGGCTTTAAAGTCCAAAGTGTGACGATCGAGGGAGCCATGGAGTGCCGGAGGGATGGGGGGGGGATTGCGGCCGAGTCCTGAAATGAATCTGACGGTATCGTTGGAGCCGGCGCTGGAGCCGGCATAGTTGAATTGACCGCGAACCACGCAAAACACGCGGACTAAAAATACAGGCGACCTTTTCCGCGCATTCTGCGTATCTCGCGGTTCATTACTCCAACACTCCATCACCCCATTTTTCACGGTTTTACTCCGTCAGAACGGGGCTGATTTCGAGCCGCTCGATCGCCTGGCAGAGCTTCCACTCGACCGCGCTCCGCCGTTCGGCCGACACGATTTTCCCGCCGTCAATCTCGCTCACGTAAAAGCTGTCGATGGCCGCGCCTCTTTCGGTGCAGATTCTTGCCGCGGAAATATCCACTTCCACTTCGGTCAGCGCCTGCGATATGGCATACAGCAGCCCGATCCGATCCTCGGTTTCGATTTCGATCAGCGTGCGCGCTTCGGAGGCTTCGTTGTCAAAATGAACGCGGGTGGGGATCCGCTCGCCGGTGTACGCCTGATAAAGGGGGCGGGTCATTTTCTGGCGGAGGATCAACGCCTGGAAATCCAGCTCCTCGCCGGTCAGCACCCGATTCAGCAGTCTCTCAAATTCCTCGCGCTGGTCGCGATCGACCAGGTTCCCCGTCCTGGCGTCCGTCACGAAAAAGGTGTCCAGGACAATCCCGTCGCTGCGCGTGAAAATCTGGGCGCTCAGGATGTTCAGGCCGGCGGCGCTGAACGATCCGGCGATCTTGCTGAACAGTCCGGCGCGGTCCCACGTGCACACTTTCACAGCGTTGTAGCCGCGGTCGGGTTCGTTATGCCAGTTGACCACGGGTGTCAGCGGGCTTCCCTCTTCGGAAACCTGGAGGCGCATGAACCGGTGGGCGAGGAGCACATCATCCTGGATTTCGCGGGCGGAATGAACCTGGAAGTAGCGGGGCGGCAACGCGGCGAGATGGGCGCGCAACTCTTCCCTGCTCATATGGCCATCCAGGAGCCGGTTGACTTCCTCCATCAGCAACTGGCGCTGTTTTTCTTCGGCGCGGACAAATTCCATTTCACCGGTCAGCAGCGGCATGGTTTTCATGTGCAGCGACCAAAGCAGCGCGTCTTTGAAGCCATTCCAGAGTTTGTCGCTCGTGGCCTGAGCGTCCGCGAACGTGAGCAGGGTGAGCAGGGAGAGCATCTCGGGGGTTTGCACCTGCTTGGCGAATTGGCGAATGACCATCGGATCGTCGAGGTCCCGGCGCTGCGACAAGCTGGCCATGATCAGGTGATTTTCGATGAGCAGGCGCAGGGTGTGCGTGGCGGAACCGTCCAGGCGCAAGCGCCGGGCCGCGCGCAGGGCCAGGTCCGCGCTCACCTCGGCGTGGTTCCCGTGGCCGTGCTGCTTGCCGCTATCGTGGAGCAACAACGCCAGATAGAGCAAAAAGGGGCGTTCGAGTTTCTGGAACAGCGGCGCGTAGGCGTCGTACGGCGCGGTTTTCGCCTCCCAGGTGCGATCGACCTGCTCCAGACACATGAGGGTGTGTTCGTCGGCCGTGTATTGATGATAGAACTCGTGTTGGACGAGGCAGGTCAGCCGGCCAAATTCGGGAAGGTATTTGCCCAGCAAATCCACTTCATGCATCGCGCGCAGTATGCGGGCCACGCTGCCGCGCTGGCCGAGGATCGTCAAAAACGTTTCGCGCACGTGGGGGTCGTTCATGAACGTGCGATCGGCCAGCGAAAGCTGGTTGCGGATCAGTTGGGCGAGGTCGGGATGGAGCCTCAATCCGCGCTGCTGCGCGTAGAGAAAAACCCGCATGAGCCGGCGCGGCTGGTCGTGGAACACCCGCTGGGAAGTGGCGTGAATTTCCCCATTCAGGAACTTGAACCCATCCACCGGCTCCGCGCTGGGGCGGCGCGGCGTGGGCAGCAGGGCGCGCAGGGACAACCCGCGACCGGATCGCGGCACCAGGGCCATGCGCTGCTCGAGGGTGCGGGTGATCAGAAAAATGTTGCGCAAGTGGATGTAAAGATCGTGCATGAACCGTTCGATTCGTCTGCTCGGCGACCGTTCAGTGTAACCCAGGTTATGCGCAACCGCCGGCTGCAGGTTCTTGCTCAGCACGTCCGTGGCGCGGTTGGTGTGATAGTGCATTTCCGTCCGCGCGCGCAGCAGGAAGTCATAGGCCCTTTCGAGCTGTTTGCGCTCGGTGGCGCTGACGAACTCAAGCTGCTGGAGATCCTTCAGCGAGCTGGTCCCGTATTTGAAGAACGTCATCCAGAGCAGGTTTTGGAAATCCCGCAGCCCGCCGCATCCGTTCTTGAGATTGGGCTCCTGCATGCAGGCGGAATTGCCGAACTTGTTCCGGCGCGCGGTCTGGTCCTCCAGGCGCAGCGCTATGTATTTGTCCTCGTAGCCGCGGACGCACCTGGCCAGGAGCGTCTTTTCAAATTTTCCGAACAGTCCTTCGTTGCCGGTGATGAGCCGCGACTCGATCAACGAGGTTTTGGATTGCATGTCGCTATTGGCCAGCTTGACGCAATCCTCGATGCTGCGAACCGAGTGCCCCACCTTGAGGCCGATGTCCCACAGCGGGTAGAGAATTCCGTCGATGACTTTGGAAAGGTGAGGCAACGGCTTGTTTCCCGCGGCCATTTGGCCCTCATGCAGAAACATGAAATCAATGTCGCTGTGCGGATTCAGCTCGGCGCGGCCATAACCTCCGATGGCGATCAGGGCGAGCGCGGGAAATTCCTTCTGTGCCTGGTCGGAAAGATGGCTGCGGGCGGCTTCCCACAGATACCGCAGCAACACGTCCAGAATCGCCGCGCGGCCCTGGCATACTTCGCGCCCGCCCCCGCCGGAGCGATGCAACAGCTTCAGGCGGTGCGTTTCGACCTTCAGAAAGGCCTTGTAACGCGGCAGTTCCTGCGCGGGAACCCGCCCCGCCGGCAGCGTCAGCCGCGCCGCGGCATTGGCTTCAATTTTTGCGAGCAACGTCTGCATTCGTTCTGTGTCGATTTGCGATTTACGATTTACGATTTACGCGCTCGCGGCACGTGGTGCGTCGATCGTGAATCGTCAACCGTAAATGCGAACCCGACGAGGACAAACAGAGCCCGTTCGAGATTCCATGCACGCCTTTAACTGTGGGTGCAAATCCTTTTGAACGCAAGCGCATCGAAATCTTGTCGCCGCCCCGGTGTTGGCTTAGATTGAGAGAGGTAGCCTGATCAGCGTCGTGCCCGCTAACTTCGACCCCGACGCCGCCCTGATGCTCCGCGTGAAACAGGGCGACTCCGCGGCATTTGCCGAACTGGTGGACAAGTATAAGCAGCCGGTCATGAACGTGGTTTACCGGATGATCCGCGATGCGACAGAAGCGGAGGACCTGGCTCAAAACGTCTTCGTGCAGGTCTATAAATCGGCTCACCGTTACAGAAGTTCGGCCAAATTTTCAACGTGGCTGTTCACCATCGCCCGGAACCTCTGCCTGAACGAAATCCGCCGCCGATCCCGCCATCGGGCCGAGTCCCTGGAGGCGTCGGGCTTCGAGCAGGAGGACCGGCCGCGCCCCCAGTTTGAAGACCCGAAGGCTTTCGGGCCGATGGAAAGTCTTTTGCGGGGGGAATTGGAGCAAAGAGTGGAGCAAGCGGTGGCCGAATTGCCGGCAAACCAGCGCCTGGCCATTCTGCTCTGCCGCCAGGAGGATCTGAGTTACGAAGAGATCGCCAAGGTGCTCGGCTGCTCGCTCTCGGCCACAAAATCCCTGATTTACCGGGGCCGCGAAACACTCAAACAAAAGCTGAAACCCTATTTATTGAATGGAACGTGGCGCCACCCCTGTTGAACGCAACTTTTCCCCCAATCAGGGTTTCAACCAGAGAGGAACCTATGAACGATCCGTTTTATGACCAGCTTCGGGAAGCGAACTGGAAGCGGAAAATGACTTCCGGCGAAGAGGCGCAACTGCGCGCCTGGCTGGCCGCGCATCCCGAAAGGGAGTCCGACTGGGAAGCCGAGGCCGGGCTGAGCGACGCTTTAAACCGCCTGCCGGATGTCGAGGTTCCCAGCAATTTCACCGCGCGCGTGTTGTCCCGCGTCGAGCGGATGGAGCGGGACGTTGCCGGTTGCCTCCTGGCCGGACCCAAGGCAAAATGGACCTGGCGCTGGTTGCTTCCCCAAGCGGCTTTCGCTCTGCTGGTTCTCGGTGTGGCGTTGTTTTTTTACGAGCGGTATCAGGTCGCCCGGCGAGCCGAACTCGCCCGCAACGTAGCGATGGTTTCCCGCGTGGCCGCGGTGCCCGGCCCGGAGTTCCTGCAAGACTTCGAAACGATTCGGCGGCTCGATCAGATTTCGCGTCCGGACGAACAGTTGCTCGCCTTGATGAAATGAACCCGACCGGTTGGCGGCTTCTCTGGCTCCTGGCGGTGGCGGCCTCTTGCCTGTTCGCGCCCGCCAATCGGGTGACGGCTGAGGAATCCGCTTCGGCAGAGTCGCGGGAGACAAATGCGGTCAAGAACGTTCCCGGCCAGCCGGAGACGTCGCCGGTCGAGACTTTTCGGAAGTTGCTGGCAATGTCACCCGAAGAACAGGCGCGGTTTCTGGCACATTACCCGCCGGAGAAAAGGCGGCAGATTCTCGAGAAGGTGCAGGAGTACCGAATGCTGCCGGGGGAGGCATGCGAATTGCGATTGCAGGTGACCGAGCTTCGGTGGTATCTGATCCCGCTCTTGAAGGCTCCGCCGGGGAAGCGCGCCGAACTGCTGAAGTCGGTCCCGGAACCCTACCGGCAGTTGATCGTTCCAAGATTGGACGAATGGGACATCTGGCCGCCCGACCTCAAAGAGGAGGTGCTCGAATACGAATCCACGCTGCAATTCCTTGTAGGCCCGAACGCCGAGGAAGGAAAGCAGCCGGTCTTTGAAGAGCTGCCGGAGGCAGACCGTCTCGGGCTGGAGCTGAAACTTGCCGAATGGCGCGCCTTGCCGCTGGAGGAACGGAAGCAGATGTTCGGCGCTTTTCGACATTATTTCGAGCTCAGCGAAGCGGAACAGCAGAAGGTATTGTCGACTCTGTCGGCGCCGCAACGCCAGGAAACAGAAAAAGTCCTGAACCCGATTGAAAAATGGCCCAAGCCACAACAAGATGCGTACCTGGTCGCCTTTCGTCAGTTTGCAGAAATGTCACCGGCCGAGCGCCAGAACTTCATGCTGAATGTCCGGCGCTGGCAAAGAATGTCCCCCGCCGAGCGCCAAGCCTGGCGCGATCTTGTGCACCAAGTCCCGGGCGCGCCTCCCTGGACGGGGCAGGTAATTCCGTTGACGCAGCCCGCAGGGCCGGTCGTGCCCGCTGCCGGCAAAACCAACCCGGCCACCGCCCCATTGAAATGACGGGCGCCCCGGGCGCGCGTCCTCTCCTTCCGCAACTCCGAAGCGACGGAACGTTTCCCTCCACACTGGCGGAATCGCCTGTATTCCTTTAGAATGGATTCCACGTGCATCCGATCGCATTCCAACTCGGCCCGTATCCGGTGCACTGGTACGGCGTGATGCTGGCGCTGGCGTTCCTGGTGGGTCTCTGGACCGCCAGCCGGCGCGGTCGGCGCGACGGCGTCGCGCCGGACAGAATCCTGGACGCCGGCTCCTGGCTGATTGTGGGCGCGATTGTTGGCGCGCGCGCCCTCTACGTGATTTCCTATTGGGACACGCTGTTCGAAGAGCCTTTGTTTCCCCAGGCGCCCTGGACCGAAGTGTTCATGGTGCAACGCGGCGGGCTGGTGTTTTATGGCGGCCTCATTGGCGCGGCCCTGGCCTGTATGCTGTACACGCGCATCAAGAAACTGCCGCTCTGGAAAGTCGCCGACATTCTGGCACCGAGCATTGCGTTGGGCTATGTCTTCGGCCGGGTCGGTTGTTTGTTGAACGGCTGTTGCTACGGGCAGATCTGCGCCTTGCCCTGGGCCATCCGGTTCCCCAACCAGTCTTCCGCCTGGGACCACCAGTTTTCCCTCGGCCTCGTGGGCCCGCTCGAGCCGTCAGCCCCGGTCCACCCCACACAAATCTACGATTCTCTGCTGAACCTGGTCTTGTATCTGGGGCTGGTCTGGCTGTACCGCCGGAAAAAATTCGACGGCCAGGTCTTTGCCGCTTACCTGATAGGTTACGCGATGACCCGTTCCGTTGTGGAAACGTTCCGTGGCGACTACACCCCGGTGCATCTCCACGGCGGGCTGACCCCGGCACACCTGATCAGTGTTGGAGTCTTCGCGGCGGGCTTCCTATTGTTTTGGCAGCTCCCGCGCCCCGAGCAGAAACGAGGATAGAAGATGCCGCCTGAGGCCAGAGGTCAGAGGCCAGAAGTCGGAAGTCAGACAGCAAAGCTCCGATCTCCGACCGCTGAGCTCCCGCTTCTGGCGATCGCCGGCCCGACTGCGGTCGGGAAATCGGAAGTGGCGATACGGCTGGCCGAACGGTTCAACGGCGAGATTATTTCCGTGGATTCCATGCAGGTTTACCGCGGACTGGACATCGGCACCGCCAAGCCTTCTCCCGCCGACCGCACGCGTGTGCCGCATCATCTGATTGACGTCGTGGATTTGAACGAGCCGTTCGATGCCGCAAAATTCTCGGACCTGGCGCGCCTGGCGGAGGCGGCAATTCGATCGCGTCATCGCATGCCGACTCTCTGCGGCGGCACCGGGCTCTACTTCAAGGCATTGCTGGACGGTCTGGGGGATGCGCCGCCGTCGAACCCGGGGTTGCGGGCGGAGTTGGAGGCGACGCCCCTGGCTGCTTTGCTGCGCGAATTGGCGGAACGGGATCCGCGATCGTACGAACGCATTGACCGGTGCAATCCGCGCCGGGTGGTTCGGGCCGTGGAAGTGATTCGTCTGACCGGAAGGCCGTTTTCGGAACAAAGAGCCCGGTGGGGCGAGACTCCTGGCGAGCCGTCCGGTGACGCGGCAGTCCTCGGCTCGCGAGGACGCTCGCCCCGCCAAAGCGACGGTGACGCATCACCAAGCGCTGATCATGAATCTCGGATCACGCATCCCGCATCAGCTTTCATCGGCTTGATGCGCTCCCCTTCCGATTTGCACCAGCGGATAGACGCCCGCGTGGATGAGATGTTCCGGCGTGGACTGGTGGCCGAGACCGAGCAATTGCTCAAGCAAGGTCTGGCACAGAATAAAACGGCGATGCAGGCCTTGGGTTATCGGCAGGTGATTGAGCACTTGCAGGGCAAATGCTCCCTGGCCGAAACCAGGGAGCTGATCAAACTCCGCACCCGCCAATTCGCCAAACGGCAGATGACGTGGTTCAGTCGGCAGATGCCGTTGAACTGGGTAAGAATTGAAGCGACGGATTCGGCAAAAACGATCGCTGAGAGGATCGCGACAGCATTGAACGCGTCGGATTGGGTCGGACCCGATTGACACGCATGGTTCGTCACTTTCGTCGTCCTCGTTCTCGGTCCTCTATTGCCTCAAACGATCGCGGAAACACTGAGGAGCGGAACCGCTGAAAGGAAGAGAAACACGGGCCCTTGTCCGGGAGCCGGGCAAAAGCATGGAGCCGATCTCCATTTTCCGCGTTTCCGCTCTTCGGCGTTTCCGCAATCGAAAAGTTCAGCCGCCTTGAGCTCGGCGAGGACTTGCCCGGGCTTCAGCCTCTCGCCTTCTTGCGAGTGAAACGCAGGCTCAGGGAGAATGAAGTCCTCAACCTCGCATCACGCCGCCGCGCGCCTTCCCAGGAGGGCTTCGACAGAATGCGGCAGGCTGGCGCAGAGTATCTTCATCAGGGCGCGGCAGTTTTTCTCGGAAAGTTTCAGGGATCTGGCCGCTGAGTAGATGAAACCGCGCGTCGTTTGAAAGCCATAGCCGAGCAGCCCCTGCCGCAACGGCATCGAATACAGCGCCAGGGTCAGGCCGTAAACCAGGGTGTGCCACCCGTGGGCCTCGCCTTGCTCGACTGCTTCCAGGTAGCGCCGCGCGACCCGCTCGTCGCGGAGGGGTCGCAATTTTCGCAATTCACATTGCCCCACGCGGCGGCTGGCGTCGGCGAAAGGTTTCAACGCGGATTCACCAGCCATTTGTCGATCGAACCCGATCAACTCACGGAGTTCGTAGCGGCAGGCATGGTCGAACGCGCGCTGGATGGCGGGCAACTCAAGCGGCAGCAAAATCCGGTTTTGGTAGTCATGAAGGAAACGGCGGAGGGAGGGCAAATCCTGCACTGGCGGAATCTGCAGGCAGGCAGAAACTTCGCTCAATGCCACCAGGCCATGAGTCGAGCCAAGTTGCTCGACCAGCGGGTGCCAGTCGCCCAGCCCTTCGGCCGGCTCGACCACCACAGGTTGTAATTGTTTCCACATGATTTGCCGCAGCTAGTCTGTCGATGCCCCGGTGGCTCGCCATGCCAGGGTACGTTGCACTTGCCGTGCCACGATTGCCAGCAGTAAAAGTTTCTCGCAGGAATTTTAAACCTTGAAATCCGGCCGCGCTTGTGTCTATAAACGGCTCGGTTTTTTTGCCGTCCTGTAATGTTCCTGTCAGCCGCCTGTTTTCAGACACCGATTGCCCTGCTCCTTTTCTTTGAGCCTTTGACCCAGAACGAGTATGGAACTTTCCAGTTCAGTTTCCCGCGCTGGGCCGCTCTGTAATTTGAAATCTGCGATCTGAAATCGCAGCACAAGCTTGGCACAAAGGCTCAACCGCGAAATACGCCGACCACGCGAACGGAGGCGGAAACCGGAAGCCAGAGGAATGAATGTCAGGGGAATGTTTTTATACAACAACGCCTCGATACCGTTCCTCTGACAATCATTCCCCTGATAAATCTCGCCGGGTTCAACGCAAAGACGCCAAGACGCAAAGAAGAATGCGTGCCCCCTTTGCGCCTTTGCGGTAAAATCGGCAATTGGCCGGCCCCAAAAGCGGCGGTGAACGCGTCGCAGTCCAGGCGCTTCGCACTGTGTCGAAACGCCGGGCAATCGCGACAGCGTTTGGAGTGCGGTGGCTTCAGCACCGCTTTGGCCAGGCGAATGTCGGCGTGGCGGCCGCGGGCCAAGCCGCGGAGCGGCAGCGGAAGCTGGCCGGGGACAACGTCCCCGGTGAACGTGAAAAAGAATTCGCGTCGCGGAGCGACGAGAGAAAACGCGGCAATGATACTCCTCAAGAATATATTGCCGGAGGTTTGTGATCTGTTTATATGACAGTCATGGCAAGCAACGAAACTCAGGTAAAGAGCACCCGATTACTTGCTGCGCGTTTGGTTTTTGCAGCGCTAGAGATTCTGAAGGAAAACGGCGGTGAGATGCGTGGGAAGCAGGTGCTGGAAGAAGTTGAGAGGAGGGTCCAGCTTGGCGAATGGGAAAAGGAAAGGTACGAAAAGACCGGCTATATCCGATGGCGGTCGGTTCTGCATTTCTACACAATCGACCTAATTAAGGCCGGCTTCCTGATTAAGAAGAAAGGTGTCTGGTTCCTAACACCCGATGGCGACTCCGCGCTCAAACTCGGCGAGACTGGTCTGCTGGACACCGCACAGAAGGCATACCGGCAATGGCGATTGAAGAATCCAAGACCGACCGAAGTTCCTGAAACGGAGATCGCCGCGGCAGACGAATCCGCGAAGGAGGAAGAAATTTCCGCGGATGAAATCGAGCAGTCGGCATACGAGCAGATCGAGAACTTCCTGAACAGAAAGACGCCGTATGAATTTCAAGACTTGGCGGCAGCGTTGCTCAGAGGCATGGGATACTTCACTCCGTTTGTTGCGCCTGCGGGCAAGGACGGCGGTGTTGACATCGTCGCCTACCGCGATCCTTTGGGCACGTCGTCGCCTCGCATAAAAGTTCAGATCAAACACCGCGAGTCTTCGGCGACCGTGCAGGAAGTATCTATCCAATGCTTCAGGATGAGACGTGCTTCTTCCTGGGGGTGGACTTCGATCGGGAAAGCTGGAAGCCGGATGCTGAGGCTTTTCTCCAAACCTGCCGGCGGCTCGATGTGCCCGCCGCCCTGGAACGCTCTCGGTCCGGCAACGGCGGCCATGTTTGGTTCTTTTTTGAGGAATCCATCCCCGCCGCTCTGGCGCGCAAACTCGGTTCGCACATCCTCACTGAGACGATGGAGAATCGCCCGGAGATCGGCCTGCGTTCCTACGACCGGCTGTTCCCGAACCAGGACACGTTACCCAGGGGCGGGTTCGGGAACCTGATCGCCTTGCCTCTGCAGAAGCAGGCGAGGCAGCGTGACAACACTGTCTTTCTGGACGAACAATTCAGTCCTTATCCGGATCAGTGGGCGTTGCTGGCGTCGCTGCGGAGGATCAGCCGGGAGCGAGTCGAGGCGCTACTGCATCACGACACAGGCGTTCTGGCCGCCACCACGGCTTTTGGCAAAACCGTGATCGCGGCCTGGCTCATTGCTCAACGCGGCGTGAACACCCTGGTTCTGGTTCACCGCCAGCAACTCCTCGAACAATGGATCGAGCGCTTGTCCGTTTTTCTCGGTTTGCCAGCCAAGGCAATCGGACAGCTTGGAGGAGGGCGCAAGAAGCTCTCGGGCACTTTGGACGTGGCGCTCATGCAAAGTCTCGTTCGCAAGGGGGCGGTGGAGGACCGCGTCGGAGACTATGGCCACCTCGTAGTGGATGAATGCCATCACCTGTCCGCCCGCAGCTTTGAACTGGTCGCCCGCCGGGCCAAAGCGAAGTTCGTCACCGGTTTGTCTGCGACTGTCACCCGCAAGGACGGACATCACCCGATCATTTTCATGCAATGCGGCCCGGTCCGGTATCGCGTGGACGCCAAACAACAGGCGGCCGCGCGGCCTTTCACGCATCAGGTGTTGGTCCGGCCGGCCGGGTTCCGGCCACCGGCTCTTCCCGCAAATGTAAGAACCGACGTGAGGAGGCTCACTCTTCCTGACAGAACGCGAGCGGCTGCTATGAAGTCAGAGCCTCGTGACCTCGGCTGCTACGGGGTAAGACAGGACATCCAAACCCGCTCCGGGCCAGATCCGCGTGTCGAGTTTCAATGGTTATGCAATGCGCTGCGCAGTGACGATGCGCGGAACCGGATGATCTGTGCCGACGTGGTGAACGCCGTGCGCGAAGGACGCTCACCTTTGGTGCTCACCGAACGGACGGAGCATTTGCAGCATCTGGCAGAGCGGCTGTCGTCGGACATTCCACATGTGATCACATTGCAGGGCGGCATGGGCAGGAAGGAGTTGCAGGCTGCGCTCGCGCGTCTGGCGGAGACTCCGCACACAATCGGGCGTTTGATTCTGGCCACGGGAAGATACATCGGCGAAGGATTCGATAATCCGCAATTGGACACCTTGTTCCTGGCCATGCCCGTCTCGTGGCGGGGAACGATTGCGCAGTATGTGGGACGGCTCCATCGCCTTCACGAGGGCAACCGCGAGGTGCGCGTATATGACTATGCCGATCTGGATGTGCCCATGCTGGCACGGATGTTTGACAAGCGCTGCCGCGGGTATGAAGCGCTTGGCTATTCCATCCTGCTTCCCGGCAGTGCTTTGCCCGGTTGGCCCGCCGAAGTTCCGCTTCCGATCGATCCCGAGTGGAAGCAGGATTATGCCGCCAGTATTCGCCGGCTCGTCCTCGACGGAGTGGATGTTCCTCTGGCAAATCTGTTCGTGCATGCCGCCCGGTCTCCATCGGCGGATGCCGAGGGTGAGAACCGGGCACGGAGTGCCAGCGAAGCGTTCCTCTACCGGCGACTGCAAACGCTGCCGGAAACAGCAGGCCGTTTCCGCTTGAACGTGGAGTTGCCGATCCCTTTCGACGGTCGGGGGCGAATGGAAGCGGACTTGCTATGCGCGGAGGAGAAATTGGTGATCGAATTGGACGGCGGGCAACACCTGGCTGACGCAGAGGCCTACCGGCGCGACCGGAGGAAAGACGCGTTGCTCCAGCAGCATGGGTACTTCGTCCTGCGATTCCTCGCCGAAGACGCTGGTAAACGCCTCGACGACATCCTGGACGCGGTCCTGGCCGCGCTCGTCCACCGCCGGAATAGACCAGAAACCCTGAGATGAATCGCTTTGCCCTGCCGCGCCAGGTGACGGTGTTCGCCGTCGGTCGCCGCTGGAAGCGCAGAAGAGTTGAACCCGCCGGCGAAATGGAGATAATGAGGCTGGAATTAGATGAGTGACTCGTCAGATATACGCCGCCTGCTGACACGTTGGCCCTATGACCCGGACGATGACGTCCGCGTTGTGGCCGGCGATGACGGTCGCGAAATCCTCCAGGTCCGCACCCCTGTGGGCATCGAGCAGCTTGAATTGGAGGGCCGGCCCGACGGCGCGCGTCCGCACGAGATGGAGTCCGCCCTGGATTTTCACCTGCAACGGCTGTCGGATGCCAGGGTGGCCGGACGCGAATCGGACTTCGAACTGGATGCCGACGATTGCGCCGAGTTGTTTGCCGAGGGGACCCTGTACTACTTCCGCTACGTGCGGCTCTTCCAACTGAAGCGCTGGGCCGAGACGGTGCGGGACACCACCCGCAACCTGCGCCTGTTTGATTTCGTCCACACCCACGCGACGCGCGAGGAAGACCGGGATAATCTGGAAAAGTGGCGCCCGTACATCATTCGTATGAATGCGATCGCCTCAGCATTGATGACTATGGACAGGGGCGTTCACGAAAAGGCCCTCGAACTCCTCCGTGCCGCGATGGCCCGCATCGAAGGCCTCGAAGAAATAGACGATGAGACGTTCCCATTCGAACGCGCCCGCTCCCTCTCCGCGTTGCGCGAACTCGCGGCGCAAATTGAGCAGGCCCGTCCCCTCTCCGCAGTGGAGCGACTCGAAAAGCAGTTGCGGCGGGCCATCGACCGGCAGGAGTATGAGCGGGCGGCGGAATTGCGCGACCGGATCCGCAAGTTGAAAAACCAGCAGCCGGCCACGTGAGTGAAGCTTTCGCTGGCAATGATCGTCGAGAACGAGGCGCGCTGCCTTGCGCGCTGCCTTGGCAGCGTCCGGGAAATCGTCGACGAAATCGTCGTGGTGGACACGGGCTCGACGGACGACACGGTCAAGATCGCGACGCGCTTCAGCGCCAAAGTCGCGCATTTTGACTGGATCGACGATTTCGCGGCCGCGCGCAATTTCGCGCTCGACCAGGCGGGCGGCGACTGGATGCTGGTGCTTGACGCCGACGAACACACGAGCAGCGCGTTGGCCCGGGAAATCCGCGGGTTCATCCACGGCCGGCGGCAGATCGGACGCCTGAAAATCGTCAGCGATTTCCGCCGCAACAACCAGACGTTCCGATCGCAGAGTTTCGTCTCGCGCCTGTTCCCGCGAGGCGCGCGGTTCGATGGCCGGATCCACGAGCAACTCGTTTCCCCCCTGCCCCGTGTGACCCTGCGCGGCGAGCTTTGGCACGACGGCTACCTCGAAACGCGGAAGTCGGATCGCAACGTCAGGCTGCTGCTGGCCGAACTCGAACGCCGGCCGCGCGACGCGTATCTCCTGTTTCAGCTCGCCACTGAATACACGTCGCTGAGCCGGCCGGAGGACGCGTTGGTGCGCCTGCAACGGGCATTCGCGCTGGTCGGACCCGACGATTCCTTCGCGCCGAACGTGGCGGTGGACCTTCTGTACGCGGCCATGGAAGTGAAAGATTTCGAAGCGGGTTTGGAGGTCATTCAGAAGACGGGGCGATCGCTCGACGACTTTCCGGATTTCCATCTTGCGAGCGGCTTGTTTTACATGAAGCTGATTCCCAGCAATCCGGCGAAGTACCTCTGTGAATTGCCGAAGATCAAGGACAGTTTTCGGCGCGCCCTCGAGCTGGGCGAGACGGAAAAATACAGGAGCATCCGCGGCTCGGGCACGTTCCTGGCGAACTACAACCTGGGCGTGTTTTGCCACGTGTTCGGCGACACCGCCGGCGCACGGGCGTGTTTCGAAGCCGCCGCCGCTCAGGGCCACGAGCCCGCCGCAGCGATGCTGAAACAGATGCCATCTTGACCGAGGATCCCCCTGCCGAACTCCGAAGTCAGGGTTCCACGAAGCTGTCCGTCAATGGTATTGACAGATTCTGCCGACGGCTGCTCGCGGAAAGGATGCAGGCGCAGTTCAATCCTGGAGAAGCGAGTTCACGCTCGCAGCTCAGGCCTTGAACGCCGCTCCCGGCGAGCCAGCACCAACACGGTCGGCGCCTCGAAGGCGAGCCGGTTTCAGCCCCTTCCAGGATGCGCGCTTGCCACCGTCCGGCCTTGAACCCATCATGAGGGACAGATGATCGAGGCGCGCCAATTGAGCAAATTTTTCCGCGACCGGAAGAGAGGTGAAATCCGCGCGGTTGATAATGTCAGCTTTAGTTGTCAACCCGGCCAGGTTTTCGGGTTGCTCGGCGTGAACGGCGCCGGCAAAACAACGTGCCTGCGCCTGCTGGCAACCATTCTTCAACCGACGTCCGGCTCGGCGACCGTCAACGGCCACGATATCGTCGAACAGCCGGGAAGCGTGCGCCGGGACATTGGGTTTCTTTCCACGGCCACGGCGCTTTACGGCCGGCTTACCGCGTATGAAATGGTGGCGTATTTTGGCCGCCTGCACGGGTTGGCCGACAACGCCTTGCGCGGGCGGATCGACGCGATTTTCGCCATGCTCGACATGAATGAATTTCGGGAGAGCCGATGCGACAAGCTTTCCACCGGCATGAAGCAGAAGGTGTCCATCGCGCGCACGCTGGTGCACGATCCGCCGGTGATGATTTTCGACGAGCCGACCCACGGGCTGGACGTGCTCACGGCGCGGACTGTTCTGACGTTCATTCGGGACTGTCGCGCGCGGGGCAAGACGGTGATCTTTTCCACGCATGTGATGCGCGAAGCCGAGAAACTGTGCGACACGATAGCGATGATTCATCGCGGGCGCATTCTGGCCGAAGGCACGCTGGCGGCACTGCGCGAATCCACCGGGCTGACGGACCTGGAAGACATTTTCGTAAAGGTGGCAGAGGAAGACCATGAAGTTTCGGAACATCGGCATTGTTTATCGCAAAGAACTGCTTGATCTGCTGCGCGACCGGCGGACGATCATTTCGATGATCATCGTGCCGATGCTGCTGATGCCGGCGTTGATGATCGGCATGGGCGTTGCCGCGGTCAAGGTGGTGGGCAAGGCGCGCCAGGAAATTCCCAAGGTGATGGTGCTGGGCGGCGAAGATTCGCCGGCCACGCTGGCGGCATTGCACGCGCTCAAGACCATCAAGGTTGTTCCTGCCAGCCCGGATTACACCAACCTGATTTCGGACAAAAAAATCCGCTGCGCGGTTGAAGTGCCGAATGGATTTGACGAAGCCTTGAAGAACGGTGGAACCGCCACGGTCCGGATTTACGTTTACGCCGGCGAAATCAGATCCGCGTTCGGGGCGGAGTCAGTCGAACACTTTTTCCACCGGTTGCGCGATTCGACGATCAAAGACCGCCTGTCCGCCCGTCATCTCCCCGAACAATTGCTCCAGCCCTTCGAAATCCAGCAGACCAACGTCGCGGCCCCCAAGAAGGTCAGCGGCAATGTGATCGGATTAATCATACCTTACATCCTGATTACGATGGGCATAATGGGGGCCACTTATCCTTCCATCGACCTGACTGCGGGTGAGAAGGAGCGGGGCACGATCGAAACCCTGTTGTGCAGTCCGGTGGCGCGGGCGCATCTGGTGCTGGGAAAATGTCTCATGGTGCTGACGGCATCCGTGGTGACCACGATGCTGTCGCTGACGTCGCTGGGGATTTCCTTCGCCCTGGCCAAGAAAGCCGCATTCGGCGCCCTGGGGGCCAATTTGCCGCTGATGATAGATCCCGGTTCGCTGGCGGCGATTTTCGCGCTGATGCTGCCGGTGGCGCTGTTCTTTTCCGCCACGATGCTGGCGATTGGCTCGTTTTCCCGCACCACCAAGGAAGCGAACAGTTATCTGCAACCATTGCTGATGGTGTGCATCATGCCGGCATTGGCCTCGGCCATTCCCGGTTTGGAGCTGAGCAATTGGCTGGCACTCGTTCCCGTGGTCAACGTCAGCCTGGCGAGCAAGGAAATCCTATCCGGCACGTACCACTGGAATCACCTTGCCTTGATCTTCGGCTCGACCTGTGTCTATGCGGCGGCGGCGCTGTCGGCGGCGGTGGCGTTGTTCAAGCGCGAAAGCGTATTGTTCCGCACGTGACCTGCTTTTGGTTTCGTGTTTCCCGCACGGAAAAATCAATTGCCCGCCGAAACTGTTCCCGTTATGGATAGGTATCGTTCCTGACAACCAGACTGAGGACGCCGCCATGACGCAGCCAAAGCCAGCTTCACTAAGAGTCACGTTCGCCGTTTCCCTCCTGTTGCTTCCCGGAGTCCAGGCCCGCGGCGCTGAGACGGAGCTGCTCCGGTCTCCGGATGGCACGGCGCAGGTCACCGTCGGAATCAAACAAAAATCCGAGGGGCTCAGCCGGTTGTGTTACGCGGTTCGATTCGGAGGGAAGGATGTGTTGCTGGATTCGCCGTTCCGTTTGGAATTTGGAAACCGTCCCATGCTGGCCGGTGACCTCACGATTCAGAACGTGACGCGGCGCGCGGCGGACGAACACTGGCAGCGCCTCTACGGCAAACGCAAACAGGTGCGCAATCATTTCAACGAAATGACGCTCGAGTTGCGGGAGACGTCGGCGCCGAACCGAAGCTTCCAGGCGGTGTTCCGGGCCTATAACGACGGGATTGCGTTCCGCTACCGGTTGCCGGAGGCCTGGGGCGCCTTTGACCTGGCAGCGGAACGGAACGCATTTCGTTTTCCGGACGATGTCTCGGTTTGGGCGGCGAATTTCGGGGGATTCCATTCCTCGCAAGAAAGTCAGTTCAACCGGATGAAACTCAGTGAACTGGTGACGAACCAGGTGTATGGGTGCCCGTTGCTGGTGGAGCTGGACGCGTCGCTGTGGGCGGCCTGCACGGAGGCGGATTTGAGTGACTGGGCGGGCATGTACTTCACGCCGGTCGCGGGGGAGTCGAACACGGTGTGCACCGCGCTTTCACCCCATCCGGACGAAACGAACGTCGTGGTGCGGTCCACCGCCCCCCGTTCCTCGCCGTGGCGGGTGATCCTGCTCGGCGACCGGCCGGGGGCTTTGATCGAATCGGACATTTTGGAAAATCTGAATCCTCCCGCGCCGTTCGATGCGGCCTGGGTCAAGCCGGGAAAAGCCGCCTGGGACAGGTGGTGGAGCGGCGGTTATGCGCCGGAAGTGGATTTCAAAGTCGGGATGAACACCGCCACGATGAAGTACTTCGTGGATCTGGCGGCGGAAATGGGATGGCAATACCAGATCGTGGACGAAGGGTGGTACGGCGATGCGTTTGCCCCGGGAACCCGTGGCACGACGTGGGCGCCCCATCCGGCGGGGAATTTGACCAATGTTGTGCCGGAACTCGATCTGCACGGATTGATTTCCTACGCCCACAAGAGGGGAGTGAGGCTCATTCTGTGGCTGCACTGGGGACATGTGGATCAGCAGATGGGCATGGCCTTTGCGACCTACGAACGTTGGGGGATCAGCGGTGTAAAGATCGATTTCATGGACCGGGACGATCAATACATGGTGCGGTACTATGAGCGGGTGGCAAAGCTGGCCGCCGCGCATCATCTGCTGGTGGATTTTCACGGCGCCTACAAACCCACCGGCTGGCATCGGACTTATCCCAACGTCATCACTCGCGAGGGAGTGCTCGGCAATGAATACAACAAGTGGAGCACGAACGTAACGCCGGAACACACCCTCACGCTGCCGTTTACCCGGGGACTGCTCGGAGGCATGGACTTCACCCCGGGCGGGTTCCGGCAGAAAACGCTGGAATCGTTCCGCGCGTTGGGGGGCGATGCGCCGGGGCCATTCGTCATCGGCACGCGCGTTCACCAAATCGCCATGCTCGTGGTTTATGAAAGCGCGCTGCAGGTCTTGTGCGACAGCCCTTACAACTATCACTCCAGCCCGGCCGGCGCGGATTTCCTGAAGATTGTGCCGACGACGTGGGACGATACCAAAGTCATCCATGGCGACGTCGGCAAGTACATTACCGTGGTCCGCCGTTCCGGAGAAGAATGGTTTGTCGGCAGCATGACCGGGACGGACGCGCGCACCCTGGAAATTCCGTTGAGCTTCCTGGGCCAGGGCAAATATCGGGCGGAGATTTGGGCCGACGCTTATGAAGCGGCGGATTTCCCGGACCGATTGATGAAACGGCAGCGCATCGTGACGGCGACCGATACGTTGAAGGCGACCCTGGCCCCCGCCGGGGGATATGTCGCGTGGTTGCGGCCCCGGTGATTTCGCAGCCGCGACAAGGCGGGCCGCTCTGCAAAAGAACCTTCCCGACACCACCCTGGCGGGGTCAGCCCAGTATAGACATTCCCGATTTTTCCACGCCGACGTTTCATGCCATGGCTCGCGTCGGACCCGCGTGACCGCGCTGCGGTTCGTCAATGGCCGCCGTTGACAATTTCGGCCATCTTGAAGATCGGCAGGAACATGCAGATGACCATGCCGCCGATGACGACGCCCAGGATCACAATCAGGATCGGTTCGATGAGCGAGGTCAGGCCCGCCAGCGTCGTTTCGATTTCTTCATCGAGAAAATCGGAGATGCGTTCCAGCATGTTGTCGATTTTGCCGGTTTGCTCACCCGCTGTGATCATGCGAATGATCATGTTCGGGAAAATCGGATGCTTGCCCAGAGCCGCCGAGATGCTTTCGCCGCGCTCGATGTCAGCGGCGGCCTCCTTGATCGCCTTTTCCATGACGACGTTTCCCACGGTTTGCGAGACGATCTGCAGCACTTCGAGAATCGGGACACCGCTGCGGATCAGCGAAGCCAGCGTGCGGGTAAACCGGGCGAGGCAGATTTTGTGGGCGATCATGCCGAAGATGGGCAGCCGGATGCGATGGGAATCATAGAAAAGACGGCCGGGCTTGCTTTTAATGAAGTAAAGCCAGCCGTAAACCAGACCGCCGGCGGCGAGGAGGAACAGGATGATGTACTTCTTGAAGATATTGCTGACGTTGATGAGGAACAGGGTGGGACCGGGAAGCTTGGCGCCGAACCCCGAGTAAATATCGCCGAACACCGGCACCACTTTGATCAGCAAGAAGGCGGTGATGAGAATGGCGACAATGCTAACGACGGTTGGATACATCATCGCCGATTTGACTTTCTTTCGCAGCTTCGAAGCGTTTTCAAGATAAACAGCGAGGCGCGCAAGGATTTCCGCAAGCAAACCACCCTTTTCACCCGCTGAAACCATGGAGTAATACAGGCGGTTGAACACTTTCGGGTGCTTCTGCAGCGCCTCTGAAAAGCTGTCGCCGCCTTCGACACGCGTGCAGATGTCGCGGATCACATCGCGCATGGCTTTGTTGGTCGTTTGTTCGGCCAGGGCCTGAAGGGATTGCACCATGGCCAGGCCGGCGTCAATCATCGTGGCCAGTTGGCGGGTAAAAATGACCTGGTCAGCCAAAGCCACACGGCCCCCGCTGGTCCGGCCTTTCTTGCCGATCTTCTCCTGGATGGAAACGACTAGCAGATTGCGGTTCAGCAGGGCGGAGATGGCCGCCTGCTCTGTGGCCGCCTCCACCGAACTTCGAATCTCCCGGCCCGAGGCGGTTTCACGCGCGACATACACGAACGATGGCATATGCTTGGACTTTCAGCCGATGGCAGGCATTTCAATTTGTTGATTAATACACCGGCCTGGGTAGCAGCCCTTATTCCATTGTCCGCAAGTATCTTAAATGGTCGTGATAATCTCTCCAGTCGGTTTTACCTTGCCTAAACTCTGTACATCCTCTGCACACAATCAGGAAAAAACTTCTGGGCAAGGCTCCTTTGGGCGCATCCGTGCACTGCCACCGGAGCGCAGACGATCCCCGTCCGCAGCGGCTCGGCAGATACCGTGAACGTGCGTATTCGGACCTGTCTCCGGGCTCCGGGTTGCTACGAGCCGGCACGGCTCACGGTCCGACGTTGGCAGTGCCAAGATGGGCCCGGCTCCATTAACCGGCCAAAAAACTTGTTGTCAAAGCCCTGTGTTTTCCCTATCAATGCGGGCAAATGCACCGGGATGGTGCGGGGGTAAACCGTTTTTTACCCCATTTCTGTCTGTTTACGAAAAGTGTACGGAAACAAACAATGATTGGAGGAACCATGAAGTTTAATAAGTGGACATTAGGATTGGCCGCCGTCGGGGTGGTCAGCCTGGCTTCCGCTGCAAGAGCCGATGACACAGCCAATACGGCCAACACCGTGTTGACTTCGCTCTCCGCCACAACCCTCAGCGGGTACGTGGACACATCGGCGCAGTGGAACCCTGGGACGGGGGATGCAAACCCCCCGCCGGTCAAATTCAACCAGCAGAAGCAGGACGGGTTCAACCTCGATGTCATTCAGCTCTCGATCGCCAAACCATTGGATGAGAGCGAATGGGCCGCAGGATACCGGGTGGACCTTTGGGCCGGGCCGGATGCAAATGTGCTCGGAACTCAGTCAATCCTCGCCACCGGGGCAAGCGACTTCGCGATCCGGCAGGCCTATGTCGCCTTGCGGACCCCGATCGGCAATGGCATCGACTGGAAGCTAGGCGTCTTCGACAGCATCATCGGCTATGAATCTGTCGCCGGGCCGAACAACCCCAATTATACGCGGTCCTACGGCCACTCGATCGAGCCGCAGACACACACCGGGCTGTTGGCCAGCTACCGCGTGAATGACAACTTCAGTTTCGCCCTCGGAATCGCCGATACGGTGAATTCCACCATCAACTCCCGGGCACAGGACGGTTCGAGCGGAGTTGGGGGCGGGATCTTTGCACCTTTCTTCAGCTCGTTCTACTCCGCAACCGCTGCCTCCGCCAGCGCCTTCAATGCGGCTAACGGTCTCAGCCCCGGAGATCCTGGTTTTCGTACCGGCGTCAGCCCTGTTGCCGGCGCAAACCCAAATGCTGAGTCGTACAAGGCCTACATGGGTTCGATCGCTCTGACAGCGCCCGACAGCATGGGATTCCTGTCCGGTTCGACCCTGTATGCCGGCGCCGTCAGCGGTTACAACAATTCTGTGTTCGGAGGTCTCGGCAACGGCCAGTGGAATGCCTACGTTGGCGCAACCCTGGCCACGCCCGTCACCGGCCTCCGACTCGGGGCGGCTTTCGACTACCTGGGTAGCGAATTCAATGGTATCGTTGGAGCCAACACGCTCTCAACCGACGTGGATGCTTATGCGCTGGCCCTGTATGCGTCCCTCCAGGCTACCGAGAAACTCAGCCTGCACGCTCGGGGCGAGTATCTGCAGGGGGATCTGCACGCCAGCTCGAGCAGTCTTGGCTTGAGTGACAGCACCAGCGCCCGGCTTTGGGCTTTTACAGCCACAGCTCAATACGACCTGTGGAAGAACGTCCTCAGCCGGTTTGAATTCCGCTGGGATCACAGCGAGCACGGCAGCCCCTTCGGCGGAACGGTCGACACCGGCCCAGATCGCGCAAACGCCTTCATGCTGGCGGCCAACCTGATCTACAAGTTCTAACTGAGTTACAGGCATCAGAACCCCTCCAGAACGTTCGGGAGGGGTTCTGCATTCCCAATGTCTGACCTTGATCAATCGGTCAGTCCACCGATGGGAACGGTGTTGCCGCCCGAGTGCTGTCTTGATTTGATCAGGCGGCGCAAATCTCGTTGATACATCAGGGTCGTTAAAGTCAATGCTTCAACCTTAAGTTCCACCCAATCAATTGGTTGAACTTCGCCTCGCCCCGTTTGGCACAAACATTGCCTTGGGTCGAGCGGCATAGAGTGCACGGTGCAATATTCCCGTGCTATTGCAGGAACTGAATGTTAAAAACAACCAATCCGGATGATGGATAATTATTCATGAAGCTAAACAAATGGACGGCAGCTCTGGCAGCCGCGGGAGTCGTGACGGTCCCGTCGCTCCTGCACGCTCAAACCAACTCGATACTCACGGCGCTCTCGACCACAACGCTTAGTGGCTATGTGGATACTTCGGCGCAGTGGAACATCGGCACCGGCAACGCCAATAATCCGCCCTATTCCTTCGGCGGCCGTAGCAAGGCGGACGGTTTCAACCTGGATGTCGTCGATTTGGCGCTTGATAAACCGCTGGATGACAGCCTCTGGGCAGCAGGATACCACGTGGAACTGTGGATGGGGCCGGATGCCAACCTGCTCTTTTCCCAATCGAGTGGGAACGCCGCCGATTTCGCCGTGCGCCAGGCGTACGTGGCGCTGCGGACACCCGTCGGCAACGGAATCACCTGGAAATTGGGCGTGTTTGATACGATCATCGGCTACGAAGGGTTGACTTCTCCAAATAACCCTAATTTCACCCGCTCCTACGGGTTCAGCATTGAGCCGACGACGCACACGGGACTGCTGGGCACGTATCAGGTGAATGACGAACTCAGTCTTTCGGCCGGCATCGCGGATACGTTCGGCCCAACCATCAATGGCCGTGCCCCCATCGAGTCTTTCAAGACTTACATGGGATCAGCCACTTATACAGTGTCGACAAACGCCGGCTGGCTTTCCGGCTCCACCGTTTCCGCGGGCGTGATAAACGGTTTTAACGGAGCGGTCGATAAGAGGCAAACCAGTGTCTATGCCGGAACCACTTTTCCGACACCGATCACTGCCTTGAAGTTCGGAGTGGCGCTGGATTACAACCGGATTCATCACGACCAGCTCCCGCCTCCCATCAGGGGGAACGGGAACATCTGGGTTTTGGGACTTTATTCGTCCTACCAGGCTACGGAAAAACTCGCATTCAACCTGCGCGGTGAATACGTAGCCAGCAAATCCGATCTGCAGGGCCTCACTGGCGCTCCGAACGCCAATGTCGATAACAATGGCATCTGGGAGTTGACCGCCACGGCTCAATATGATCTGTGGAAGAATGTTCTCAGCCGGGTCGAACTCCGCTGGGACCACGTCGAGCACGGGAAAGCCTTCGGCGGAAACGACCTGCCGACCTGCGACAGTGCCTACCTGCTCGCCGCCAACATCATATACAAGTTTTAGCCGAAATCCGCAGTTCCTCCACCTGCCACTTCGCCTGACGCGGAGGGGCCTTTTTGTTCGCCGGGCTATGCCCCGGCGAACCGGACCCATTTCTGGAGGGAAGCGCTCTGTCGCTCCCGAATCCTCTTTCAACAGGGCACCGACGGAGCGGTGCCCTCCATTGCCGCTCTTTCAAGCCGGCTGCTGTTGCGTCAAACAGTGCAGCGTCCCAAAGCCAAGCACCAGATCCACGGCGTGAATGCCAACCACCGGCCGGTCCCGGAAGAATTCGCTCAACGTGCCGAGCGCAATGCGGTCGTTCGGATCATTGAACGTAGGCACCAGCACCGCCGCATTGCAGATATAAAAATTGGCGTAACTGGCCGGCAGCCGGCAGCCGTCAAAGTAAAGCGGCGCAGGCATCGGCAGCGGCACCACTTCCGGTTTGGCCCCGTCTTCCAACCGCAATTCCTCAACGCGTTCCCAGTTCTCACCCAGCGCACGATGGTTGATGTCTCTCCGGTTCGTCTCCTTGATCAACACCAGGGTTTTCGGATTCACAAACCGGCAGATGTCGTCGATATGCCCGTGGGTGTCGTCGCCGACGGGGCCGTTCAGCAACCACAACACGTTTGTCACTCCAAGATGGGTCTTCAGTGTGTCCTCGATTTCTTTCCGGCCCAGCCCGGGATTGCGCACCTGCACTTTGGGATCGAGATAACATTCTTCCGTCGTCAGCAAGGTGCCGCGGCCGTTCACCTCAATGCCGCCACCCTCGATGACAAAGTCTTTGCCGTGGCACTCGGCGTTGAAAAGCCGTTTGCGCAGAACGCGCGCGGCGGTCTCCGGCACTTTGCGGTCCTTCTGCCAGTCCCCATACTTCGCCCAGGCGTTGAAGTGGAAATGCACAATGGCCGTTTCGGAGTTTTGAGTTTTGAGTTTTGAGTTTTGAGTTTTGCGCCGGACGAAAATCGGCCCGCTGTCGCGCGTCCAGCCGCGGTTGGTGGGATGCGCGATGAACCGCACGTTCCGGAGGTCCGCGCCGGCGCGGGTCAGATACCGTTGCGCGAGTCTTTCTTCCTCTTTGTGCCGGACCAGAATGCGGACCATTTCGCCGGCGGAAATTTTCCGGACCATCTCGCCGTAGACCCAGCGGATGGGATCTAGCTTGTCCGGCCAATCGGTCGGGTTGTGCGGCCAACCCAGCCAGGTGGCCTCGTGCTTCTCCCATTCCGAAGGCATCGAGAAGCCGAGTTCGGCCGGCGTGGCGGCCATTGCGCTTTTCCGTTTCGACATAAAACCCGCGCGGAGGATAGGAGCTTTTGCGTGATTGTCTATCGCGCAGGTCGGGGTGTGGCAGTACAGGTTGGGGGGAGACTCGGCGAGCCGCTGGTCGGAAGGATATTTCGCTTTCCAGCTCGCGAGGAGGCTCGCCCCACCCACCGTTTGGCTAAACTGTGCCACTCCGAGCCTTCGTTGGCGTAGAAGCAGAATCTAAAACCATGTTATCCTTAACACCTCAAGCACGTCCGCACGCTGAATGAATCACGTTGCCGGCGAAAGGAAAGAATCCCCGACCCCTGATTCATTTTTTTGATTTAAGGATTGGCAAGCGGCGCCGCCTTCGTATTGTGAGCGGCGACAAAAATCGATTTGAGTTTCATTATGAGCACCGACAACGCGAAGCGCCGTTACCGCGAAGACCTCACCGAAATGCCGGAGTGGCTGAAGAAGAAGAAATGTCCGCACCGCGACAAGTACATGTCCGGCAAACGCATCCGGCCCAAAAACATCACCGGCAAGGAGACCCTCTGCGCCCTGATTGACGAGACGTTCCTCGCTTACAACGCCGCGCGGCTCAAGGAAGGCTGCAAACTGTTCACTGAAAAAATGCTCGGCTCGGATGTCACCATCGGCATGAGCTTCGCCGGCGCGCTCACGCCCGCGGGCATGGGCTGTTCCAGCATCGTCCCGCTGATCAAGGCGGGTTTCGTCGACTGGCTCGTCGCCACCGGCGCGAATCTCTACCACGACATGCACTTTGCGCTGAATTATCCGGTGAAAGTCGGCAGCTTCAAGTTCGACGACACCGAACTGCGCAACAACGACATCGTCCGCATCTATGACGTGCTGCTCGGCTACAGCGATTGCCTGATGGCCACGGACGAGATCCTGCGCGCCATCCTCATCCAGCCGGAATTCCAGAAGGAAATGGGCACCGCCGAACTGCATTACCTGATCGGCAAGTACTGCGCCGAATGGGAACGCAAGGCCGGTCTGAAAGATGTGAGCGTTCTGGCCGCCGCCTACCGTGCCGGCGTGCCGTGCTACACGAGCTCGCCCGGCGACTCAACCATCGGCATGAACTTCGCCGGCGTTGAGCTGCGGGGAAACAAACTGCGCGTCAACCCCTCGATCGACGTGAACGAAAGCACCGCCATCGTCCTCGCCGCCAAGCGCTCCGGCGGCAGGAGCGCCGTGGTCCTGTGGGGCGGCGGCAGCCCGAAGAATTTCATGCTCCAGACCGAGCCCCAGATCCAGGAAGTCCTCCGCATCAAGGAATACGGCCAGGATTACTTCCTGCAGGTCACGGATGCCCGGCCCGACACCGGCGGTCTCTCCGGCGCCACCCCGAGCGAAGCCGTGAGTTGGGGCAAGGTGGATCCGGACCGACTGCCGGACGCCGTTGTTTGCTATACCGACACGACGATCGCCATGCCTCTGTTGACACACTATGCGCTGGCCAAACATAAGCCGCGCAAACTCAAGCGCCTCTACGATCAGCGCGGGCGCTTGATGAAGGCGCTGACGAAGGAATATTTCACGCATAACAAAGTGAAGATGATCGACGGCTCGAAGCCGGTGTTTTGATCTGCTATTGCCGCGAGTGATCGCCCGCAGTCCGGAAGCGCAACAATACCAACCATGATCAGCGAAGAAAACTTCCTCGATTTCAAATGCCCCCATTGCGGCGGAATGGTTTCGTTTCCCCGGGACAGCGTCGGCTTTGTCCAGGAATGTCCGGATTGCCTGGACAGTCTGATTGTGCCGGAGCCTGGAAGCGAAGCCGGCCGAAAGCTTCCGCTTCCCATCGCCACGCCCAGACTGAAGCTCAGGCGATTTACGGCGAGTGACTGGAAGGAATTGATGGAGCTGGCGCAGGACGAGGAAGGTTTCGCTTACGTCGAGGGCCTGCCAGGCCGCGGAGAGGAAGAGGTCATCCGCTGGCTCGAAAACGACAGCCACGTCAGGCTGACCACCTCCAACCAGATGTTCCATCTGGCGATGGAATTGCTGGATGGCGGCAAGCTGATTGGCTGTCTGGGTTTGTGGTTCACGGACGCGCAACGCCTGCAGGCCATGTTCAACATCAGCCTGCACCGGAACTACCAGCACAAAGGACTTGCGCTGGAAGCTGTGGAGCGACTTCTCGGCTTTTGTTTTGAGGGAATCAAGCTGCATCGGGTGGTGGCCCGTTGCGACAGCACGAACACCGCAGCCTGCCGGCTCCTCGAACAGGTGGGGATGCGGCGCGAAGGTGAGTTTGTGAAAGATACGCCCTTGATTGAAGGAGGATGGGCGAACTCGGTCTGGCATGCGGCATTGGCGGAGGAGTATTTCTCAGACGGCGCGGCAAAATAGAGAAATAAAGAAAGGGACGAGCCTCAGCTCACCCCCGTAAAGTGGAAGCGGCGCTCGCCAGGCGCCGCCAAAAATCAAGAACCGTGCTGCAAATGGCGTTCCGTGGAGCGAGCCCACTGACGAGCCGCCCCTTTTCTGAAACCTGACGGCTCGCGAGGACGCTCGCCCCACCCATCCCGGTATTTGCGAGATGAGTTCTACGCCACCGTGACTTCTTTGCTCAGGTAAACGTCCTGGATCGCGTTGAGCAAAGCAATGCCTTCCTTCATCGGACGCTGGAACGCCTTGCGGCCGGAAATGAGTCCCGTGCCGCCTGCCCGCTTGTTGATCACCGCCGTCATCACCGCCTGTTCGAGATCGCCCTTGCCCTTGGATTCGCCGCCCGAGTTGATCAGACCGGCGCGGCCCATGTAACAATTGGCAACCTGGTAACGGCAGAGGTCGATCGGGTGATCGCTGCAAAGGTCGGTGTAGATCTTCTTGTCGAACTTGCCGTAACTGGAGCCGCCCATGTTGAGCGCTTCAAAACCGCCGTTATTCTCGGGCAGCTTCTGTTTGATGATGTCCGCCTCGATAGTGACGCCGAGGTGGTTGGCCTGCCCGGTCAGGTCGGCGGCCACGTGGTAATCCTTCAATTTCCCGTCCGCGCCTTTGACCTTGAACGCGTTGTTGCGCAGATAGCACCAGAGCACGGTGGCCATGCCCATTTCATGCGCCAGGGCGAACGCCTGCGCCACTTCCACGATCTGGCGACTGCTTTCGGCGGAGCCGAAATAGATCGTCGCGCCGACGGCGGCGGCGCCCATATCGGCGGCTTCCTTAATGGTGCCGTACATGATCTGGTCGGCCTTGTTGGGATAGGTGAGCAGCTCGTTGTGGTTGAACTTCACTATTAGCGGAATCTTGTGGGCGTATTTGCGGGCGCACATTCCAAGCACTCCGAAGGTGGAGGCGACGGCGTTGCAGCCGCCCTCAACGGCGAGTTTCACGATGTTCTCAGGATCGAAGTAATCCGGATTTTTGGCGAAGCTGGCGCCGCCGGAGTGTTCGATGCCCTGGTCGACCGGCAGGATGCTGAGGTAACCGGTGCCGGCCAGACGGCCGGAGCCGAACAGGCGCTGGAGATTGACCAACACGCGATTGTTCCGATCGGATATGGAGAAAATCCGGTCAACGAAATCAGGCCCCGGAACGTGCAGGCGTTCGTTCGGAATCTTCGGGTTCTTAAAACCAAGGAGATAATCGGCCTTGTCGCCGAGCAGCGGTGCAATTTGTGTCATAGTGTTCAAGTTTTTGATTTCAATCCAAATCCCTCGTGTCGCCGGCCCCTGTCGGCGGAACAAATCCCACAATGCGGTTTCAGGAAGTCAGGGCGGACAGAACTCTCGCCTTCGAGCAATCCATCTGAAGCCAGACTATCAGGAGCCCTTCCCGGACACCATATCCAATTCTGACTTTTTGTTGCCTTCCATTGCCAGAGTGCGGAGCGGGTCTTTCGCCACGCTAAAGATCCAAGCCGGAGGCTCCGGGGTTCGGTTTGGGGAGGTCAACACTGGCTTCCGTATTTTGTGGTGAACACGCCAAAAAAAAGCTGCTGTTGAAACACGAAGCATTTTGTTGCACGAGTGGAATTCAGGGTTATCTTGCGAGCATGGATTGGCAGCAATGGGTTTCGCTGGCGATTGTCGGCGCTACAGCAGCGGTGTGGTTGCGGAGTCAGTTGCGACGCCGGAAGTTCAGCTTTGAGCGGAACACGGTCTGCGGCTGTTGTGCTGCCGGTCGTTCATTAGCGCCGCAATACTCGGTGGTGTTGCGCGCGCGCAAGGGCGAGCGCCCGCAGATGGTTTTCAAGATGAAGTAAAGCGCGCTTGCCTATGCCCTCGGTTTGATATACTTTTCCCGCTGGAATGGCCATGTGCAAAGTCAGTTCGTCCGTGCACTTCGTGACCCGTTCTGTCGCCGGTCGCGAAGGTTCCGCCAGGGCGCATTGGGTTCCCAACACGGACGTGTATTCCACGGACAACGGGCTCGTCGTCAAAGTTGAATTGGCGGGCATGCGCAACGATCACCTCGAAATCACGGTGGAGGGGAATCGATTGCGCATCAGCGGCACCCGTCCGGACGGTTGCCGCGCGCCCAAATGCAGTTTTTTGGTGATGGAAATCAACTATGGCGCATTTGAGAGCCTGCTGGAATTGCCGCCGGGATACGACCTGAGCCAGGCCAAAGCAACGTACTTGAATGGCTTCCTGCGAATCGATGTGCCTGTGGCGCAGTCGCAGATGAAGAGCACCAAGGTGCCCATCGCTGAAGGGAATTAATCTTTCACTGAATCTTTTCCGGGGCGGCGGCATCTAACTTGCAGAATGACGCGACGATGACCTCGCCCGATACGGAGTTTATCAGTATCTTGGGCGCGTCTGGAAGCCCGGAAGCCCCAGCGCGCGTTTCCGCCCATTCGCTGCCGCAAGTCCTGCCTGTTCTGGGGCTCTCCGACATCGTCATCTTCCCGGGCATGGTCGCCCCGCTGCTCGTGGAAACCCCCCAAAGCATCAAACTGATTGATGACGTGGTGGCAGGGGACCGGCTGCTGGGCGTGGCCCTGCAGCGGAAGCCGGAGGCTGAAAACCCGACCCCGGAGGAAATCTACGAAGTCGGGTGTGCTGCCCGTCTTCTGAAAATGTTGAAGTTCCCGGACAACACGGTCCGGGTGCTTGTCGAGGGACTCTGGCGCATTCACATCAAGGAGTACAGCAGCACGACACCGTATCTCACCGCAAAATTCGAGTTGATGAGAAACGAAAAGGAAGACTCCGTCGAGTTGACCGCGATGATGCGCAACGCCCAAGGCCAGTTCCAGGAAATCATCAAACTCTCACCCGCCCTTTCCGAGCAGGTCAAAATCGCGGCGCTCAACACCGAGGATCCCGGACATTTTACCGATCTGGTTGCCGTCAATCTTAACCTGACGCTGGAAGAACGGCAGAAACTGCTGGAAACCACTTCGGTCAAAGAACGTTTGTCCTCTTTGCTCCCGATGCTCAACCGCGAGCACGAAGTCCTCGCGCTCAGTTCCAAAATCCAGACCGAAGTCGCCTCCTCCATCTCCAAAACACAGCGCGACTTTTTCCTGCGCGAACAACTCCGCGCCATCCAGCGGGAACTGGGAGAGAGCGATGCCAACCTGGGCGAAATCAGGGCGCTGCAGGACAAAATCGAGGGCACGGCCCTGCCGGCTGAGGCGAAAAAGGTGGCGTTGCAGGAGGTAGACCGCCTCCAGCAAATGCCGCCCGCCGCGGCCGAGTACGGCGTAACCCGCCATTACCTCGATTGGATTCTCAGCCTGCCGTGGGAAAAGGAGACCGAGGACAAGATTGATTTGAAAGAGGCCGAGCGCATTCTGAACGAGCAACACTTCGGCCTCACCAAGGTCAAGGACCGTTTATTGGAGTTCCTGGCGGTGATCAAACGGCGCAAGCAGATCAAAGGGCCCATCCTCTGTCTGGTTGGCCCGCCCGGCGTGGGCAAAACCTCTCTCGGCAGAAGCGTGGCCGACGCCCTGGGGCGCAAGTTTGCCAGAATCTCCCTGGGTGGCATGCGGGATGAAGCGGAGATTCGCGGCCATCGCCGGACGTACGTCGGGGCGCTGCCGGGCCGCATCATCCAGACCCTCCGCAGAATCGAGAGCCGGAACCCGGTGATGATGCTCGACGAACTGGACAAGGTGGGCACGGATTTTCGCGGCGACCCGGCGTCCGCTTTGCTGGAAGTGCTGGATCCCGCCCAGAACAACACCTTTACGGATTATTATCTCGACCTGCCGTTCGATCTTTCGCGAGTCCTGTTCATCACCACGGCCAACTGGCTGGAGCCGATTCACCCCGCCTTGCGCGACCGTCTCGAGGTCATTGAGCTGCCCAGCTACACGGAATCCGAAAAGTTGCAGATCGCCCGGCGCTACCTCGTGCCGCGCCAACTCGAGGAACACGGGCTGAGAAAAGGCGAGGTGAAGATCCCCGATGCCACCATCCGGCGCGTCATCCAGGATTATACGCGTGAAGCCGGCGTGCGGCAATTGGAGCGTGAGATTGCCGCGCTCACCCGCAAAGCCACTCGCAAAATCGTCAGCAACGGCCGCGTGACCCGGCCGCTGGTGCTGAAGCCCGAATTCCTCAAGAGTTATCTGGGCGCCGCCCGGTTCGTTTCGGAAACGGCCGAGGCCATCAAAGAATTCGGCATCGCGACCGGCATGGCCTGGACACCGGTGGGCGGGGAAATCATGTTCATCGAGGCGACGCGGATGCCCGGCAAAGGCAATCTGCTGCTCACGGGTTCGCTGGGCGAGGTGATGAAGGAAAGCGCCCAGACCGCGCTGAGTTATTTGCGCAGCCAGTCCAAAGCGTTGGGCATCGATCTCACCTATTATAATAAATTTGACATTCACATCCACGTGCCGGCGGGGGCGACACCGAAGGACGGCCCGAGCGCCGGCGTGACCATCCTGGCGGCGCTGGCCTCGTTGCTGACACAGCGGCGCGTGCGCTCCGAAGTCGCCATGACCGGCGAAATCAGCTTGCGCGGCCGCGTATTGCGAGTCGGGGGGATCAAGGAAAAAGTGCTGGCCGCCGCGCGCTTCGGGATCAAACAGGTGGTTCTGCCCGAGCAAAACCGGATGGATTGGTCGGAGGTGCCCGTCGAAGTGCGCAAAAGACTCCAGGTTCGTTTCGTCCGGCGCATCGCGGAACTCCTGCCGCTGACCTTGCTCTCGAATTGATGCCTCGTTCCCGTGGTCGCCGTCGGCGCATTCTGGTCGGGACATTTCGGAAAATGGATCATATGAAACGCCCGTTATTGCTTTCCGCGGCGGCCCTGCTCCTCCTCGGCGCAGCGGAACCACAGGCGCCGCCGGCCCCCCTGGCTCCTGCCGAAGCCGCGAAGCAGGGGAAAGCGATTGTGGCGGAACTCCTTTCACAACGTCCCGCACAAAACGTCGCCAATACCGGTGTGCTGAAAATTCACGAGGCCAATGGCAGGCGCACGGACTTGCCGGTGACCTTTGAGAGCTTCTCAACGGCGACGAACTGGCAAAGTGTTTGCTCCACCACAGGGTGGATCACGAATGAAAATGACCGGCTCCGCCTCACCCTCACGATCACGCACGACGATGCCAGGCCGAACCAGTATGAATTGCAGAAGGTAGTCGCTTCATCCACGACAGCCGGCCGGAGTGTGAGTTCCACCGCCAATCTCGCCGGCGCGCAGACGATGATTCCCTTCGCCGGCTCGGATTTCTGCGTGGCGGACCTGGGCCTGGAGTTCTTCCACTGGCCGGAGCAGCGCCTGGTGAAAACCGAAATGCGCCGCGGCCGGTCGTGTCGAGTGCTGGAAAGCGTCAATCCGCAGCCTGATCCCGGCGCTTACTCGCGGGTGGTTTCATGGATCGACATCGAAACCGGAGGAATCGTGCATGCCGAGGCTTACGACTCCCAAAACAAGCTGCTCAAGGAGTTCGATCCCAAAGAATTCAAGAAAATGCAGGGACAGTGGCAATTGCAGGAAGTGGAAATCCGCAATCGCCAGACCGGCTCCCGCACGCGGATCGAATTCAACCTGGACCGGAATTAGCCCATCTTCCGCAGTTGTGAAAACTGTAGCCTTGGTTTGCAGGGACTTGCGCAATTTAGACCCCGATTTTCTCCACTACATTTGCGATGATTTTGCTGCGGGTCGGAAGCCGTAAACCCAGCCGCTG